>ENA-OPFT01000401-OPFT01000401.1-human-gut-metagenome-genome-assembly--contig:-NODE-401-length-26217-cov-2.804182_pt1 | contig 26217 bp, 18 predicted proteins | sample MGYA00241714_ERZ501560 | MGnify/ENA primary metagenome ERZ501560 (study PRJEB25962, sample SAMEA2042392) | human gut metagenome | biome: human gut; feature: human-associated habitat; material: faeces...
TCTTGGTCCCTCATCCTTCTTGAACTCAACCATCTCTTTTTTCTTCTTAACCATAACTGGAACGATCTCTGCGTCAAATGCACCTGACTCCTGAGCTGCTACAGCCTTCTGCTGGCTCTTTGCTGCAAACTCATCAAGTTCTTCACGAGTAAGTCCCCACTGCTCACAGATGTTATCAGCAGTCTTGATCATATGGTAATCATTGAATGCATCCCAAAGAGCATCATGTACCATTGTATCTACAAGTTTACCATCATTCATTCTGTATCCGAAACGTCCCTGCATTACAGCATATGGAGCCATTGACATGTTTTCCATACCACCTGCTACAACGATATCAGCATCTCCTGCTTCGATCATCTGAGCAGCCATATTTACACAGTTCAGACCTGAACCACAAACAACATTAACTGTAACAGCAGTTGTCTCAATTGGAAGACCAGCTTTGATTGATGCCTGACGTGCAACATTCTGTCCAAGACCTGCCTGGATTACACAACCCATATATACATGATCTACCTGATCTGCAGGAACTCCTGCTCTGTTTAAAGCTTCCTTGATAACGATTGAACCAAGTACCGGAGCTGGTGTTGTGCTTAATGATCCGCCCATAGTACCGATAGCTGTACGGCATGCGCCTGCTAATACAATTTTCTTTGCCATAATAATGAAATCCTCCGTAATTTTTTATAATGTAAGTGTTATATCATGGTACATTTATGCTGTAAACGGCACAATAATGACCATTATTGACATAACAGCACACTTTCTGGCTACATTCTAGCACAAAAGGAAGTACCACGCAACCAAAAATGAAATGCACGCATTAGAAATCATTATTTTTTCATTTCTGGTTATTTTCTTAATTTTATATAAAATATCAGTGTTTTTTCTTTCCTGTTTTCTGTTTTTGATATTTTTTATCATTTTGTCCTGCAGGTTTACCGGTTCTGCTGTTTCTGTTATCCTGCCCGGATTTATAACTTCCTGAATTTTTACCGGATTTATCCTGTTTTCTATGATTACTGTTCTTGTTATTCTGATTCCGTGTTGCCTGTCCTGACGGATTCTTTTTATGGACATCTTTATATCCTGAAGTATTCCTATCCATCTTTCTCGGAGTGATCAGACAATGTTTTTCGAATCCGATCAGATCTTTCCGTCCTGCCTTTATCAGGGCTTCCTTTACCAGATCATAATTTTCCGGTCTTCTGTACTGGATCAGTGCACGCTGCATTGCTTTCTCATGTGGGTCTCTCGCAACATATACCGGTTCCATCGTACGCGGATCTACTCCTGTGTAATACATACAGGTCGAGATCGTTGATGGTGTCGGATAAAAGTCCTGTACCTGCTCCGGCATATATCCGATATCACGGATATATTCTGCCAACGCTACTGCATCTTTTAACGTAGAGCCTGGATGTGAGGACATAAGATATGGTACTGCATATTGTTTCAATCCATACTGCTCGTTGATCTTCTCATATTTTTTTATAAATGTCTCATATACCTGATTCGATGGCTTACCCATGTACTTTAAGACATTATCTGAAATATGCTCCGGCGCAACCCTTAATTGTCCGCTGATATGATACCGGCAAAGCTCCCGTAAGAAGGTATCATCGTGATCCGCAAGCAGATAGTCAAATCGAATACCGGATCTTACAAATACCTTCTTCACCCCGGGTATCCGTCTTAATTTACGAAGCAGCTCAACATAATCTTTATGACTGGCATTCAGGTTCTGACATGGTTTTGGAAACAGACACTGTTTATTCTGGCATACGCCGTATTTCATCTGTTTTTCACATGCCGGATGTCTGAAATTCGCCGTAGGTCCTCCAACATCATGGATATATCCTTTAAACTCCGGATCTTTCGTCATGCGCTTTGCTTCTTCAATGATCGACTCATGACTTCTGGTCTGAACGATCCTTCCCTGATGAAAAGTTAGTGCACAGAAGCTGCATCCGCCAAAGCATCCACGGTTGCTTGCCAGACTGAACTTCACCTCTGCTATAGCCGGGATTCCCCCATCCTTTTCATACATCGGATGATAGGTGTTCATATAATCATACCCATATACGTCATCCATCTCCATCTGCGTGAGCGGATATGCCGCAGGATTCTGAACAACATATCCCCGGTTGCCATATCCTTCCACCAGCACTTTTCCGGAATATGGATCTGTATTGATATACTGTGTATAAAAGCTTTCTGCATATTTTAAACGGTCTTCCTGAAGTGCTGCATAATCAGGCAGGATCACGGGAGCTTCTACACCGGACAGATCTTTTGTCTTGTAGACTGTTCCTCTGATAAATGTGATATCCCTGACATCTATTCCGCTGTCTAACGCATCTGCAATCTCGACCATGCTGTGTTCACCCATGCCATAGGAAATCAGATCTGCCTGTGAATCGATCAGAATTGAATGCTTTAATTTATTCGACCAGTAATCATAGTGTGCAAGTCTTCTGAGACTTGCTTCAATCCCACCAATAATGATCGGAACATCCTTATACGTTCTACGGATCAGATTGCAATATACTACTGTTGCATAATCCGGTCTCAGCCCCATCTTTCCACCGGGAGAATAGGAATCCATACTTCTGTGTTTTTTTGAAACAGTATAATGATTGACCATAGAATCCATATTGCCACCGGAAACCAGAAAACCAAGTCTTGGTCTGCCGAATACATCTATACTCTTATCATCTTTCCAATCCGGCTGTGGAATCATACAGATCTTATATCCATGTGCTTCCAAAACTCTGCTGATAATTGCCGGACCAAAAGAAGGATGGTCCACATAAGCGTCTCCGGTAATAAACACGAAGTCCGGCTGTTCCCATCCTCTTTCTATCATATCTTTTTTATTCACCGGCAGAAAATTATGTGTATTTGTCATTTTCTTTTCTCTGCTTTCTATGCATCTTCTTTTCTTGCTGCAATATCAACCGACATACCGGCACCAAGTGCAACTGCTTCTAACGCTTTATCCGAAACATACGTATCAATTCCCGTTTTTTCCTTGATCAGCTTATCCATTCCATACATCAGGCTGCCACCACCGGTCAGAACAATCCCATTTACCGATATATCCGCAACCAGCTCCGGCGGAGCCGTCTCAAGTACACCATGAATCGCCGTCAAAATATGAGAAGTTGTATCTGCAAATGCTTCTATTGTCTCATTTGCCGTGATCGTGATCGCCTTTGGAAGTCCCTTGATCAGATCTCTTCCCTTTACAACATAGGTGATGTCCTCCGGTCTCTCATAGACCGATCCTACCGCTATCTTTGCTTTCTCCGCAGTTTGTTCTCCGATCAGAAGATTATATTTTCTTCTGATATATCGGATCATCGATGCATTATAATCATCCCCCGCTGCTTTAATCGAACGGCTCTCTACAGCTCCTCCAAGTGATATAACTGCAATATCTGTTGTTCCTCCTCCGATATCAATGACCATATTTCCTTTGGCTTCCTCTATATCAACTGCTGCACCGATTGCAGCCGCAAGGGGTTCTTCCATAACATAAACACTCTTAGCTCCTGTTCTGTAAACAGCCTCTTCTACAGCTCTCCGCTCCACTTCTGTGACTCCGCTGGGAACACAGACACATATTTTCGGTCTGCCAACCCCGGTTCGTTTCTCCATAGCACTGCGGATAAATGCCTTTAACATCCGCTCTGTAACAATATAATCTGAAACTACTCCTTTTACGAGCGGTCTTACAACTTCGATTGATTCCGGTGTCTTTCCGATCATCTTTTTTGCTTTATTTCCAATCGCAATAATGCGTTTCGAACTTTTCTCATATGCAACAACAGACGGTTGGTTGATGACAACCCCACGACCTTTTACATATACCAACACATTCGATGTCCCCAAATCTATTCCTATATCCATACTATCTTATATCTCCTTTAAGTTTGACAACCATAAGAAACAACTTTCTACTCGTTTCTTACGTTATCGTACCGATTGTAAAAATCTCACACAAATACAGACTTTGATAACCGATCTGCGTAAAAAAAGTGCCAAGTTTACAATAATAAATATTATAAACATTGGCACCGTTTTTTTCAACCAAAATATAAACTGGAAAATGTTATCCTACGATATTCACTTTTCATTACTTTATATCTGTCTTCATAACTTTCTTTGCTTCAGGATTTCTTGCATCTGCTCGTTCCATCGCTTCGTCTACAGCAGTTAACAACCTGTCAATATTACCAGTCTCCATCGCAAGAAGTAAATTCTTGATATTACCCTCAATACCATCTTCATATTTATACCCTTTTTCAATGATATATTCTTTGGCAATTACAATCATATTCTCTTCTTTAATCTGATCAAAATAAACACGATTGTTAAAGCTTCTTGCCTGTGTCATATTATCTGCAAGCATCTTGCTAAGTGCAACCTTTTCACCGGTAAGAATTATCTTAACATCATTCTTCTCCGAAGAACAAAGATCAACCATCTCTTTGAAACGCTCAGGTGTTATAAGTCCTGCACTCTCAACGATCAGGCATCCGCCTTTCAATTTTGTAACCGCACCGGCAAGCTTACCGCTATTGATTACTTTTGCTCTAACCTTTGCCTTTGCAGGTGATGTACAGAAACCAAGATCATAATAACACTCAGCAAAATCTTCTCCAACCTTTGATGAACCAAATCCATGCAGACCGAGAATAACGAGATTCTTTGAGCGTTTCGGATCCACTTTCATTGTCTGAAGAACATTCACAATCTGTGCGCCCGCAGGATTTACACAAAGATACTTATACAGATACTTTGCTTCCGATGGCAGGGCTTTCTTCATTTCCTGATTAATCTCACTCTGTTCAGCTTCTACAGCGGCTTCATCCGTTGCTTCTAAGGATACATCTATCTTAGATGCTTCTTCTACCTTTCCTGCTTTTAAAAGTTCAACCTGTTTTCTTGCTTCTTCTTCCTTCTTAACAGCTTTTTCAAGAACCTTTGCAGCAGCGGCAGCTCTGCCACTTACTTCTTCCAATTGCTTCTTTGTACTGATTTCTTCTTTCAGAAGAGAATCAAGATCATGCTTCTTTTTATCTTCTGCTTTCTTAACTGCCTCTTCATTTGCAGCTTTTCTGGCAACGACACGTTCTTCCTGTTCAGTTTTCAAACCGGCAATCTTCTGTTTTAGTTCTTCTTCTTTCTTCTTGGCATCATCAAGCAACTTCTGTGCTGTTTTCTCTGCTTCCTTCTGGGCATCAACAGCTTCCCTCTCTGCAGTCATTGCAGTGGACTGAACTTTCTCAAGTTCTGCAGCCTCTCCTGCCGCATATTTTTCTTCTTCATCTGCAAGGAACTTCTCGCGTGCATCCTCTCTGGACTTCTTATCCTTATCCAGTTTCTCTCTTCCATCTGAAGCAACCTTTTCAGCATTCCGGATCTCTACTTCTTCTTCAATCTTAGCCTTCTCCAGAATTTCTTCTGCTTCTTCCTCTGCATTTTCTGCCTTGGAAAGAAGATCTTCTGCCTCTACTACGGATTTCTTTGCTGCATCAAGTGCCTGCTGTGCTTCAGTCTTTGCTGACTTAAAGGATTCTACATCTTTCTTTGTCGCAACAATATCATCGCTTGTTGTCTTCTTTTCTTTATTGAGTAAATCAATTTCAGACTGGAATTTCTTCTTATCAGCTTCACCCTTTGAAATTCTGGACTCTGCCGCTGCTTTTGCAGTTCTGGCTTCTTCCAGTTTCTTCAACGCTTCAGCTTCTTTTGCTTCTGCTTCTTTTAATGATTTCTTTGCTGAATCAATAGCCTTTGTTGCTGAATCATTGTTATTCGTCGCAGTCTTAAGTTTGCCTTCACTCTCAGCAAGCTTGCTTTCAAGTCCGGCTAATGTCTTTAATGACTCCGACTCCATATCTGTTGTATTCTTAAGGTTAAGAGCTGCTTCTTCCTCCGCCTTCTTGGAATCTGTGAAGATAACACCTGCACGCTGCTTATTCTTTTCTGCATCGTCCATCAGCTTCTTAGCTTTGTCATTCTGTGTCTCTTTCTTTTTCTTGGCAGCATCAATTGCTTTCTTCTTATCTTCCTCTAATTTTACGGAAGCCGTTTCTGCATCCTTGCAAGCCTTTGTATACTCAGCTTCATGTTTTTCAATATTTGCTTTCTTAGCATCTGCAAGCTTTTTGATCACTTCATCAGCTGCAGCCTGTGCATCATTGATGATTTTCATCTTGATAGTCTCAGGATTGCTCTCCTTTAATACCTTATCCGAATCATCCTTTGCTTTCTTATTAGTATCTTCTATCTCTTTATTGATAGCTTTTACTTTTGTTTCAAGCTCTGCATTTTCTTTTGCTAAGAGTTTCTCATCAGCCTTCTTCTTTGCATCGAATTCTGCCTTCAGCTTATCTTCATAAGCGGCTTTTTTCTTTGCACATTCTTCAAGCTGTGATTTCAGTTCTTTTTCTTCTTTTTCAGAATCTGCAATCGTCTTCTTGGCTGTTTCAACGACATACTTTGCATCCTGAGCCTTACGTTCAGCAAGTTCGATAGCCTGTTTTTTCTTGGTCTCGGCTTCAACCTTTGCCTTTTCAGCCGCAGCCTTCTTACGTGCCTCTTCTGCTTTCTTTTTGGACTCTTCCTCTGCTGCTTTACGTTTAGCTTCTTCTTCAGCTTTTTTCTTAGCTTCTTCTTCAGCTTTTTTCTTAGCTTCTTCCTCTGCCTTCTTCTTAGCTTCTTCTTCTGCCTTTATACGTGCAGCTTCTTCTTCGCTGGTTTCATCAATATTGGAGAGGTTCTCAATACCGGCTCCAAGGAAGTCTTCATCTTCATCGTCATCATCTATATCATACATAGATGAAACATCCGCGTCATCGTTGTTTCTGTCAGGTAAAATACTGAAAAGATCACCATTTTTGTCATTTCCTTTTTTAGTCTTAACCTCTTTCACCTTAACATTCTTGCCCGGTGTCCATTCAGCATCATCTGAAACAACAGATGTCATATCATCTTCGTCAAATCGTTCTGCTTCATCAGATAACGTTGTCTTATCTTTACCTTTTATCTTATTCGGTTCAAGGGAAGCATTCATATTCAAAGTCGAACCAAGACCGCCTCCTGTCGCACCCGGTTTTCCTGAAAGGCCTTCTCCTGAAGGTGCACTACCAAGTCCACCAAGTCCGCCGGCTCCTTCTCCAAGGCCACCGCCAAGTCCGCCGAGACCGCCATAGCCTTCTCCAAGGCCACCACCAAGTCCGCCGAGGCCACCACCAAGTCCCTCATCGGCAATACCACCGAGGTTAAGACTGATCTTTGGCATTTCCTGCTTTTCATTCTTTTTCTCTGTTTTAGCTTCACTCTCTGCCTCTATATTATTTGTATCCGGCTTTTCAGCTTCAGCTTCTTTGTTCTCTGTCTCTTCAGGCTCATCCTCATGAACAATACCTAATGCTTCTTCTCTCTTACGACGCTTCTTCTCCTCAATACGCGCAAGTTCTTCAGCAGACAAAGTCTTGTATTGGCTCTTGCTTCCACTATCTGAAGTTTTCTTTTTATTGCTGCTCTTATTCTTCAAAGCCTGTTCTTCTTCAAGTCTTTTCTGCTTTGCAGCTTCAGCAGCCCTTTCTTTTTCAAGCTGTGCTTTAATCGCAGCAATCATAGCTTCTGTTTGATCTATAGCCAATTTGTACGCCTCCTTCCACATTATCAAATAAAAAAATAATATTTATATTAATCTAATTATTTGTCATTTTTTCTTAAGCTTATATTTTTTTTCATCGGAATGTTTTGATTCAGATTTCTTTACAGCCTCGGACTCTGAAGCACTACAATTTTCCTTTATGTTTTCCGATTCATCGGTTTCATCCTCGCTTGAAGGATTTAACACAAAACTGTCCTGATGCATATTGAAATAATCAGTGTTTGATGCATATTTAGTTCCAAGCTCGATTCCGAGTCTTGCAAGTAGCTCATCCGTCTCACTGATCAAAGCTTCCTCTTTTTTCAGATTTTCAGCCATCTTCTGATCGTATTCTTCCTGTATGTCTTCATGCTTTACATGTTCTACAACAGGTGGTTTATCACTGTTATAATCAGGGAAAAGACTTGATCTGAATGTAGGAAAATCTATTTTTCTGCCATTTACATTTGCAGAATTCTCAACCACCGGTTCTAAGATTTCTGATTCTGAATCTTTTATTTCAAAAACCTCTGTTTCAGGATTTTTTGATGCAGGATCATTTATTTCAAAATCGTCGGTTTCAAAAATCTTTGCTTCGGAAATCTCCGTTTCAGAAGCATCATTATCTATATCATAATCCTGTTCTGATATTACTTCTGAAGCTGATTCATCGAGTTCATCAGGTACCGACTCATCAAACGCTTCTGTTGTGACGTCGACAGTTTCTTCCGGTATATAAGCATCTGTTTCCGACTGTTCAGATTCTGTCGTCTCCGGCTCCGCCTGTTCCGATTCTTCTGCTTCGACATCAACATTAACTTCCGCTTCGTCAATGATTTCAGCTTCCACATCTTCTTCCTGCTCGATTTCTTCTGTCTCAGACTGAATGATATCTTCATCACTTTCATCTGGCATCAGATCTTCCGGCACTTCCGAGATCTCTACAATATCGTCATCCTCATATGCCTGTTCAAATGAATCATCTTCCCAATCATCTGTATCAAATTTATATTCATCCAGTGACTGGATTGCAACATCAATATCAAATTTATGATCTTTCTTTCCTTCAGATTCAGAAACATCTTCCGAAAGCTCTTCATTTTCACTTATCTGAGGTTCTTCCATGAGAACCGTCTCGTCTTCTCCGGACAGCTGATCGGCAGCCTCTGCCACCTCTGCATTTTCATGCGGCTCTGCAGGTTCTGCATACTCAGCTTCTTCAACAACAATCTCCGGCTCTGTATTTTCTTCAGACTCAGGTTCTGTATTTTCTTTTTCAATAACTGTTTCAGTATCCGATTCTGCAGCCTCTTTCTCAACAATTTCTTCAGTCTCAGGTTCCGCAGTCTCTTCCTCAACAATTGTCTCAGTCTCAGGTTCCGCAGTCTCTTCCTCGACAGTTGTCTTGATCTCCGGCTCGCTTTGTTCAAGCGCATCCGGGTCAACCATCAATACTGTATCGAAATCATCTGTAATATCCGAAGTATCAAAATCATCCAGACTTTCATCGAATGATTCTTCTGATATCTGATCCAGATTCTTTTCTTCGCTAACAATCGAAGCGATCTCCGGCTCTTCCGGCTCTTTCATTATATCTTCACTCTGAGTCGAATCTATATTCTCTTCTACCGCCATTACTTCATCCAGTAATTTGTCTTTGTCCGGTTGCAGCTTCCCTGTTTCAGCAATTACCTCTTCAATCGCAGCCTCTTCTTTCTTTGACAGTCGTCCTATATGAAATCTCTTTCCTTTATCCTTTTTTTCCTCTGACTGCTCATTTTCCTGTTGTTCTTTCATCTGCTGTTTCTTTAATTCTTTCTTTTCTTTAGATTTAAGCAACATCTGTTTGAACTTCACAGAATTTGGTATGGGTTCACGATCATCGACCATCAAAGTAATCTTAGGGTCTTTCGGGAACATACGAAGGTGATCAGCTTCCAAAACCTTTTGTTCAAATGTTCTGATCTCTTCCTGTTCTTTTGAATCATCCTCCTGTTCTGATGCAGGATAACAATATATAGTTTTCTCTACATCATATGATTTATCTCTAAGCCGGTTCACATTCTCAATATATGGGGAACCTTTATAGGTCGCGCAGAAAATTTCAGCCTCCGACTGAAGTTTCTCCATATTTCCCATTGCAGCATACAATAACAACATCTCAAAATCCCAAGCTGCATCCGTTTCGGCTTCATTTGCTGAAATAAGAATTCCATACAGCTCTTTGAACGATTTTCGTTTTGCTTTTGCAATCATGTATTCTATACGATATGTACCTGCATCTTTTTCATCTTGATTAAATTTATAGATGTCATAATATGTGTCTACAAGTGTGTAAAACCCCTCAGATAAATACACTTTAATCAGTGAATATATAATCTTATTTCCAACAGGCGCCATGGAGTGGGCTTTTACAAGAGCAGCTCTGGCTTCCGAATAACGTCCGTTTTCATAGTAAACTTCACCACAAATCTTGATAAACTGAGGTGAAAGCGATCTGGTCAAATCCTGATGTTCAAGTATATCCAATGCAAGACTATAATCCCCGCTTGCCGCAAGTTCTTTTATTTTGTTGACACTTGACATGCTAATTCCAGTACCCATCCAATCATACTCCTAAACTAATTTTCATCAGCTAATTTTATCACATCAGGCCATCTTTTACAACTGTCATGTACCTGAGTTTTGCTTCTTCGAGCATATATATGCACAAAGCAATCCTGTAAATAATCCAGCTATCAATCCGCCTATATGCGCTGCATTATCTATGCCTTCCGAAACATATCCATTCAATATTGTGATCACGGATAAAAAAATAAGATCCTTTAATGAAATATCTGATATCTTTCCTTTACCAAAAAAGGCAAAAACAATCAATATACCCATCAAGCCGCAGATTGCACCCGATGCACCTCCTGCATATTCGTAAAAGTTTCCCATATAACAACTGACTATCGAACAAACAGATGCTACAATGCCGCAGAACAAATATACGCATATATACTTCACTTTCCCCAGCAGATATTCTACCCTTGCTCCAAGAGCAATCAATACAACCATATTGCTTAAAAGATGTGTCAGAGAAAAATGGAAAAACATAGAGGTTAGCAGTCTGTAATACTGCTTTTCAACAAGAACATACCGAAGATTATCTGTCAGAATTTCTTCAAGAAAAGAATATCCGTAAGCATCCCTGGTATATACATATACTATGAATACCAAAATATTGAGCAATACCAGAATCGGTGTTACCACTCCAAATATTTTCTTTAACCGGATACGCCAGTGGTCTTTTTCCGCATAAATCTCTTTTTCAAGAATCCTCTGTAACCCGTCAAAATCTGCCGGTTGATTCTCAAAAATATATAATTTACCATAATCCTCACTGAACAGCCAGACATTGTCCATCTTCTTAATGATCGTACTTAAGTCGTCATCAAATATTCCGTCCTTGGTAAGTAGCAGGTTCAAAATCATAACTCTTTTTCCTGTTTCTTCCAGATCATTTCTAATCTGTGAATTAAACTTTATAAGATTATCCGCTTTCAAATTTCTGCTATTTCCAAGCACAATAACGTATATGGCATCGCCTTCCGCTCTGCCATATACATTATTACTGTCAGGATTTAATTTTTTATATCCTTTTTCCCCCAGATGCTCAATGATCTGTAACATATATTGTTGCATTTTTACAATCCAAGGAACAGATTCTCAACCTTCTCAATTACAGTTTCCTTCATATCTCCGCGTGTTTTTTCATACTGAATACCGGATTCCATAATCTCCAATAACTGCATACGAAGTCCTGAATCAATATCCTTAATATACTTCATAAGGACATCCTTGATCTCCATAACATATTCTTTCTGTTTCATTTCTTCCAACATCGGCTCATAATTAAATGTTATGCTGTTCTTCATCTCATCCTGTTTTCTGCCACAGATCACGCATTCCTCTGCGCCACCTTCATTTACATGTCCGCAGTTACAGGTCCATACAAGTCCATCCGACTTATAATTACATACAGCATCAAGACCTTTTTTAACTTTAAGTGCTTTATACTCCAATGCACTCATTTCAACATCGATCGGATCATCTCCGCATGAATATACACCTCTTGCAGTTACATATTTCTGAATATATACTTTACAACTTGTAATAATCTTTATGTATTTTTCAGGAAGTTTACATTCTATATAATCAGATTTTAATAATGATACATTTGTTTTATCAAATACAAAATCCACACCTGTTAATGTGATTTCATCACCGTAAATATTTACAAACTGAATGTCTGCTTTGATTGCTTTGACATCATCCATATTGTAATTATTATACCATGCCGAAATCTTGGTTCCGTTTCCTTCAGATGCAAGGATAACTTTTACGGCTCTCGGTACAAGCTTGTCGTAATAATTATTTACATATAATTCTTTTCTTACAAAATCGCTCTTATCAAATTCGGATTTGTACTCTTTTTTCACCGAAACAAGTGTACCGCTAACAATAACCGCTGAAATATTAGATGAATAATCAACTATATTTGTTTTAAAGCCTACGACCGCATTGTAATTTGTCTTTCCGACAACTTCCTCAAATGACTTGATGGTTTCCTTCATTGTTCCATCCAGCTTGTCATGGTACATGCTGCTTCTGTCTGTTGCAATGTCAGCAATAGATGCACCGATCTCCTTTAAAAAATTAGAGCTTAAAATTGTCTGTACAAATTTATAAGGACCATATTCTGTTATCTCATATCCTTCAAAACTTGTGCCTGATGTAATCATAATATTTGCCATGTGTAACGCACCTCCAAAAATATATGAAAATTGTATCACAATATATCGGAATAGACAAATACTTTTTGTGAATTTTATATTAAAATCATGTCTTTTTTTAGTAATTTTACTCAAATAACCACAAATATTGTTTAAACTGCAATCGGAATATTCTTCACTTGTGGTCCTGTCTGATAATCTTCAATTGTAAAATCATCCAACGTAAACTGATAAAAATCTTTTATATCCGGATTCATGGTAAACTTTGGTGCAGGATAGGTTTCTCTGGATATCAGCTCTTTTACGATCGGAATGTGTCTGTCATAAATATGTGCATCTGCAATTACATGCACCAGTTCTCCCGGTTTAAACCCTGTAACCTGTGCAATCATATAAACCAGTGCTGCATACTGAACAACATTCCAATTATTTGCCGCAAGTACATCCTGTGATCTCTGATTCAATATAGCATTCAGGCGATCTCCTGTTACATTAAATGTCATCCCATAAGCACACGGATACAGATTCATCTCATGAAGATCCTCGTGTACATACATATTTGTCATCATACGACGACTGTATGGATTATGTTTCAGATCATAAATCAAGCGATCCACCTGGTCAAACATACCTTCTTTGTACTGGTGTTTTACACCCATCTGATATCCGTAAGCTTTTCCGATCGAACCATCTTCATCTGCCCAGCTATCCCAGATATGACTTTTCAGATCATGTACATTATTGGATTTTTTCTGCCAGATCCACAGTATCTCATCTATAGCAGACTTAATATATGTCTTTCGAAGTGTAATTGCCGGAAATTCCTTTGACAGATCATAGCGGTTTACGACGCCAAACTTTTTGATCGTGTAAGCACTTGTTCCATCCTCCCACTTAGGGCGGACTTTTTCTCCCTCTGTACTATATCCGTTTTCTATGATTGATCTACACATTTCTATAAAAATATCATCCGCACGACTCATTTTATACCTCCGTTTTTTTCATAAATAAAGCTTCTGTAATTGTATCGTATCAACCGAAAAAACGCAACTTATTACATGAAACACTACCATTTATTACATTTCGGCACTTTTTTTCTGCAAATCGTGTATGATGTTGCAAAGAAATGAAAGGAGACTTACACAAATGCCAAATGAAAATTATCCATTACCTAAGCTTCTACGTTACTTCCGTGAGAAAAAACAAATGACGCAGGCAGAGGTCGCCGAGCAGCTCTCAATCTCGCGATCCGGATATGCTAATTATGAATCAGGGCGGATACTTCCCGGTATCGAACATATAGCCAAATTATCGAAGATTCTCGACCACGACTTCCTGTTCGCCTATTCCATGTCATTAAAAAACGCAGAACAGGACAATTACAATCTGATTGAAGCAGTCAGTGATCCATCTGCATATCAGGCTGTTCCTGTTCGCAAAGAAACAATTACTGATCTTATCAATCAGTTGAAGGAAGTCCCAACATGGGAGTTGGAGCTACTAAAAACCTATGTACAATTATACTGTAATGAGAAAAACGAAAAGGAGAAAAAGAATATATGACATCCGTTATCCGAACCAATATAGGCAGTGCACTGTTATCCCTTCGAAAAAGCAAAACCTTATCCATGCGTGAAGCAGCCGAAGAATTAAAAATATCCCAATCTGCCTATTCCCAATACGAACGTGGCAGTTCTATACCCGATATAAAAACAATTTTTTATGCATCAAATTACTATCATATCAATATTCAGTTTCTTGTATTTCTAATCTGTATTGATCTTGCATCTCTGGAAAACATTAAAAATGAGAACCTTTTTCAGTTATTTACCTTTGACAATATATTTGACTGGGATTTTTTTCATGTATTTAAAGAGTATGATCGTCTGTCTAAAAATTACAAGGATGCCGTCACCCGTTTTCTTCATGCCGCAAATATCTGTAATCAGAATGAATCCAGAAAAAACAACAACTAAAAAAACAGCAGTCAGATCTGTTTTATAGCTGTCTGACTGCTGCATTTATCGTATTCATTACTTTTTTCTTATCTGCGCTCCAAAGCGGTGCGATCAATAGTTTCTTCGGTCCGTCTCCGGTCAGGCGATGGATCACCATATCCGGCGGCAGTACCTTCAGACACGAAACAACACATTCTGTATAATCTTCCAGCGACAAAACAGAACATTCTCCATTCTGATACAATTCAGCAAGGTTGGTTCCTTTAAGGACATGAAGTAGTTGTAGCTTTATGCCCTGTGCACCGCTCTTTCCTATATACTCTGCTGTTTCGATCATATCTCTCTGTGTCTCTCCCGGAAGTCCCAATATCATATGTACGATCACATGTACACCAAGATCACAGAGTTTTTTTACTGCCTCGTCATATACCGAAAGCGGATATCCGCGATTAATAAGCTTTGCCGTTTCCTCATGGATCGTCTGAAGTCCGAGTTCTACCCACACCGGCTTGATTCTCTGTATATCACGCAGCATATCGATCACCTGATTTCCCAGGCAATCCGGTCTGGTTGCAATTGAAATAACTGCAATGTCTGACCGCATCGCTGCATTTCTATAAATATCCCGCAAACGGTCGATATCACCATAAGTATTCGTAAATGACTGAAAATATGCAATATAATGTTTACCTTTGAACTTCGAAGCAACCAGCTGTTTTGCCTGTTCGATCTGTTGATCTATGTCCATATCCGCTTTTGGACTGAAATCACCCGATCCTAGACTACTGCAAAAGATACAACCGCCAATTCCTGCCGTTCCATCCCGGTTCGGGCAGGTGGTTCCAGCATTTAATGACAGCTTGTATAATTTCTCCCCGAAGGTATCCTTTATATATTGATTTGCTGTATATATATTCATCTTACATATTCCTTATACATTGAACTGCCATGTTCATGTCCATCTCCATATTATATATCTTCCATATACAACTTCCATATCGATCAGACAGCAGCTTTACTGTTTAAAAAAATTCGAGCAGCTTCTCCGGCTTATGGATGATCTGGGTAGCACCATGTTCTAACAGGAATTCTTCATCACGAAAGCCCCAGGTAACAGAGATACATTCCAGTCCGCTGTTCTTTGCGGTCATGATATCCACATCTGAATCTCCAACATAGACTGTGCCTTCCCGTCCAATCTGCATTTCCTTCATTGCTTCTATGCAAGTGTCCGGTGCCGGTTTCTTTGCTACATTTGCAGACTCTCCGATCGCTGTACTTATATATGCACCAAAGAACTGATCCCTCAGTCCCTTCACTGCAGCATCAAATTTGTTCGATACGATACCTACCGGTATTTCTTTTTCTTTTAACGCCTTAAGCACATCGACAACTCCCTCGTAAGGGCATGTCTTATTCAACATATTCTTTGAATAATGTTCCTTGAATATCGCGAGTGCTTTTAATGTATCCTCCTCTGAAGTTCCCGTCGGAACTGCACGCTCCATCAGCTTCTCTACGCCATTCCCTACAAAGCGGCGGACCTCATCGATTGTCCGTTCCGGATAATCCATCTGACGAAGTGCGTAATTTGTACTGTCTGCCAGATCCTCTAATGTATTTAAAAGTGTTCCATCCAAATCAAATATAACTGCCTGATATTTCTTCATTGTACATCTGCCTTTCTGCCTTTGTTCTATTCCGGCTGATTGAGTTCCTGTACGGCACGGACAAGTGCCGGAACGATCTGCTTCTTTCTGGAAACCACGCCTTCCAGATATGCATAATGATCGACAAATTCCGTCTGGAATGCACGGGAACAGATCTCCTCTGCCTCATCTCCAAATGCCAACATTCCGGAACTATCGTCTAAGATACTTGTCATTACAAACAAAAATACATCACATCCATTTTCTGTATAATCGGTCAGATACTCATACATACTCTTCTGTATCTGCTCAATCTCTCTGGTATTGATCGATGTGATCTGTCCGATCGCAAAGGTACGTCCGTCGATCTCAAATTTCTTATAATCCTGATGCAGAATCTCATCGATTGTCTTTCCCTTCAGATTACTTCCGGCATCAAACATCTCCATTGCGAAATCATTTACATTAATCTCGGCAAGTTGCGCCAGTGCATATGCTGCATTCTTATCCTCACAGGTACAGGTCGGTGATTTAAACAGCAGCGTATCTGATAAAATAGCCGCACACATCAATCCTGCAATCTTCTTATCCGGTATAATGTTCTGCTCTCTGTACATCTGATATATGATCGTAGATGTACAGCCAACCGGCTGATTTCTGAAATAAACCGGTGCAAGCGTTTCTACATTTGCAATTCTATGATGATCGATGATCTCCCGGATCTCTGCCTTGTCGATATTATCAACCGACTGTGTACGTTCATTATGATCGACCAGGATCACCTGTTTTTTTCTGGCATTGATATAGTTACGTCTGGAAACCAGTCCCAGATAATTTCCACTCTTATCTACAACAGGGAAATAACGAACTCTCGTCTTCGACATAACACTTTTTATCGTTTCAACCGAATCATCCTCGTTAAACGTCATTATATTATCACGAACCATAAAGAACCTTACCGGTATACTCTGACCGATCAGTCTGGCCACCTTATAAGTATCATTCTGAGATGTGATGATCGAACAGCCCTTAAATGCCGCAAGCTTCACAACATCGTCATCCACCTTATCCACCAGACAAAGGATCAGCATACCTGCTCCTTTTTCGATAGCCATTAGCTGAGATTCCTTCCGGTCACTTAAGATAACAATGTCGTCCGGCTTTACAAAATGCTCCATAAGCTCCACATGTGCCGCGCCTATGATAACTTTTCCTTTCGTAATATAACTATGCGGATTTCCACAGACCATCTCACCGTCGATCGTCTCCATGATATGTCGGCACCTGGTTCTCGCTTTATACAAAATATCGTCTTCCGAATTCAACATATAAGCTTCTGCAATATCTCCGACAGTTAATATTCCACGAATCTTTCCGTTCTCCACAACCGGCAACGTCGTTGCATCATTCTTCTGCATGATCTCAAATGCCTTCTTCATTGTTGTATCACCCGGTACACCGGAAACGAGTCGGTAAGAAATATCACTCAACTGGGTGTCCACGTTTTTGATCAACTCCGGCACTTCCACATCAAAATAATTTAATACAAATTCTGTTTCTTTATTGATATTACCCGCTCTTTTGGGAATGTATTTATTTTCTGACTGATTCTTAAGATCTGCATACGCGATCGCTGAACAAATCGAATCCGTATCCGGATTCTTATGTCCGATCACAAACACCTCATCTCTTGGAATGTTATGCATATTCCACCTCCTATTAAGAACACAAAACAGCCTGCTGCAAAATGCAGCAGCCTGTTTTGTCAGGTTGTATCATATTATACTTATAATTCGCTGATGTCAACCAGTGATAATCGTCTATTTGCGGATGACTCCAAACTTGTAAGCAGTGCATTCGCTGTATCAAGGCTTGTAAGACAGGTAACACCGGTTTCAACTGCATGACGTCTGATCACGAAACCATCCTTGCTTCGTTCAACACCCTGTGACGGAGTATCGATGATCAGATCGATCTCATGACTTAAGATCAGATCCAACAGGTTTGGTGAAGGTTCCTCTACTTTGTTGATCAGTTCAGCAGGCACTCCATTCTCATTCAGGATTCTGCATGTGCTCTTTGTAGAGAAGATCTCATAACCAAGAGCCGCAAAACGTCTGCCAATTTCTACTGCATCCATCTTATCTGCATCCTTAACTGTAAGAATCATCTTCTTTGTCTTTGGAAGATTTACACCTGCGCCAAGGAACGCCTTGTAAAGGGCTTCGTTGTAGTCCTTGGAGATACCAAGACATTCACCTGTTGATTTCATTTCCGGTCCCAGACTGATCTCGGCTCCACGGATCTTCTCAAATGAGAATACTGGCATCTTGATCGCAAAGTATTCTGCTTCCGGTTGAAGTCCCGGCTTATATCCCATATCCTTGATCTTCTCACCTGTGATAACACGGGTTGCAAGATCTACGATCGGAATACCGGTAACCTTGCTGATATATGGAACAGTACGGCTGGAACGAGGATTTACCTCAATTACATATACTTCATCATTGTATGCGATAAACTGTATATTGATCAGACCGATTACATGAAGGCTGTTTGCAAGCTTTCTTGTATAATCTTCAATTACACGTTTGATCTTTGGTGAAAGCGTCTGTGCAGGATATACAGAGATACTATCACCGGAATGGATACCGGCTCTCTCTACATGCTCCATGATACCAGGGATCAGGATATCTTCTCCATCACATACGGCATCTACTTCTACTTCCTTACCCATGATATATTTATCAACCAGAACAGGATGCTCCTGAACATGTCTGTTGATGATATCCATAAATTCAATAATATCTTTATCAGAGATCGCGATCTGCATTCCCTGTCCGCCTAATACATAAGAAGGTCTTACCAGAACCGGATAACCGAGTTCATTGGCTGCCTCTAAGGCTTCATCTCTGGTAAATACCGTTTTTCCGGCAGGTCTTGGGATACAGCACTTCTCAAGGATCTCATCAAATAATTCTCTATCCTCAGCGGCATCTACATTCTCTGCACTTGTACCAAGGATCGGAACACCCATCTCCATCAGTGCTTCCGTCAGCTTGATCGCTGTCTGTCCGCCGAACTGAACAACCGCACCATCCGGTCTTTCCAGATCTACAATTGCTTCTACATCCTCTGCTGTCAGTGGCTCGAAATACAGCTTATTTGCAATATCAAAATCTGTACTGACTGTCTCAGGATTATTATTTACGATAATGGTCTGGTATCCCTTTCTCTCAAATGCCCATGTACTGTGTACGGAGCAGTAATCGAATTCGATACCCTGTCCGATACGAATAGGACCGGAACCAAGAACCATAACCTTCTTTACGGAATGATCTTCCTCTACTTCATTCTCACCGTCGAAGCAGGAATAATAGTATGGTGTAGATGCTTCAAACTCTGCAGCACAGGTATCAACCATCTTGAAAGATGCACGGATACCATAGCCATACCGCAGCTCTTTGATCTCTTTTGTTGTCTTTCCTGTAAGCTGTGCGATTACCTTATCCGGGAATTCTACACGCTTGATCTCCTTCATCAGTTCCTTGGAGATATCTCCCTTGGAATCACGGATCTCCTGTTCATAGTCAACCAGATTGTTGATCTTATCAATGAACCAAAGATCAATCTTTGTGATATCGTGAATTGCTTCCTGTGTAATGCCACGGCGAAGTGCCTCAGCGATAACAAAGATACGTCTGTCATCTACATGATGCAGAAGCTTTAAGATATCACTGTCAGACATATTCTTATATCTGCTGGAATGAAGACCATCTACATGCTGTTCCAGAGAACGGATTGCTTTCATCAATGCGCCCTCAAAGTTTGTGCAGATACTCATAACCTCACCGGTTGCCTTCATCTGTGTTGTCAGATCATGATCTGCCTTGATGAACTTATCAAACGGAAGTCTAGGAATCTTAACAACAACATAGTCCAGTGCAGGCTCAAAACTTGCAAACGTCTTCTTGGTAATTGCATTCTGGATCTCATCCAGATTATAACCAAGTGCGATCTTTGCAGAAACCTTGGCGATCGGATAACCGGTTGCCTTGGATGCAAGTGCTGACGAACGGCTTACACGAGGATTTACTTCGATTACACAATATTCAAATGTAGTTGGATGTAATGCAAACTGTACGTTACAGCCACCACGGATATTTAATTCAGAAATAATATTTAATGCAGATGTACGAAGCATCTGATACTCTTTATCACCCAATGTCTGGGATGGTGCTACTACGATAGAGTCACCGGTATGGACACCGACCGGATCCAGATTCTCCATATTACAAACTGTAATACAGGTACCATTTGCATCACGCATTACTTCGTATTCGATCTCTTTCCAGCCTGCGATACAACGCTCTACCAGAACCTGACCGACACGACTAAGTCTCAGACCATTCATCAGGATCTCGACAAACTCTTCTTCATTCTCAGCGATACCACCGCCGCTTCCGCCAAGGGTATATGCCGGACGGAGTACAACCGGATATCCTATCTTCTTAACAAATTCCAGACCGGCTTTTACCGTTGTAACAACCTCAGATGGTGCTACAGGCTCATGGATCTTCTCCATGGTTTTCTTGAATTCCAGTCTATCCTCTGCTTTTTTGATTGTTGAAGAAGATGTACCGATCAACATAACATCATGTTCTCTTAAGAAACCGGACTCTTCCAGTTCCATTGCGATATTTAAAGCTGCCTGACCACCCAGTGTTGGCAGAAGGCTGTCCGGTTTTTCCTTCTCGATCACTGCTTTTACTACATCGGCTGTTAATGGCTCAATGTATACCTTATCTGCGATATCCTTATCTGTCATGATCGTAGCCGGATTGGAGTTGATCAGGACAACGCAAAGGCCTTCTTCTTTTAATGAACGACAAGCCTGTGTACCGGCATAGTCAAATTCTGCAGCCTGTCCGATTACGATAGGACCGGAGCCAATTACAACAACTTTTTTAATATTCGGATTCTTTGGCATTACTTAGACACCTCCATCATATTCATAAATACATCAAACAAGAAGTCTGTATCAAGAGGACCGGCACATGCTTCCGGATGGAACTGTACGGTCTGTGCATTCTTACCAAGGTAATGAACACCTTCTACTGTACCATCATTTACATTGATAAAGCTGACCTCGGCAACCTTTCTGTCAAGGCTCTCTTCTTTTACCATATATCCATGATTCTGAGTTGAAATATAAACCTTTCCGGTCTTTAAATCTTTTACAGGATGGTTCGCACCTCTGTGACCGTATTTCATCTTTACGGTATCGCCGCCATTTGCAAGAGCAAGCAGCTGATGTCCAAGACATATTGCAAAAATAGGAATATCTGTATCGAAAAGTTTTTTCACTTCTTTGATCGTAACCTTACAATCCTTTGGATCTCCAGGTCCGTTTGTTAACATGATGCCGTCCGGTGCATCTGCGATGATCTCCTTCGCAGGTGTCTCAGCAGGATATACAGTAACCTGACAACCTCTCTTTAATAAAGATTTGATAATATTTCTCTTAACGCCGAGATCGATCACAGCTACCTTGTAGCCATCTCCCGGATAAACTTTCTTTTCTTTGCATGTAACATCAAGAACAACATGTCCCATCTCCCATGCTTTGATCCGCTTCAGACAATCTTCAAGGTCATAAGAAGCATTTGTTGTGATCATGCCCTTCATTGTACCCTGATTTCTGAGGATCTTGGTCAAGGCTCTGGTATCAACTCCCTCGATACCTGTTATATTGTTATTAATAAGGAACTGGTTAATACTCTGTTCACTTCTAAAGTTACTTGGCTTCTTCGCAATCTCTCTTACAATAAATCCTGACTGCCATGGTTTATCAGCCTCCATATCTTCCAGACATACACCATAATTACCAATCAACGGATATGTCATACAAACTGCCTGCCCGGCATAGGATGGGTCTGTCAACACCTCTAAGTAACCTGTCATAGACGTATTGAAAACAATTTCGCTTATGATCTCATCGGTTGCTCCAATACTGGTGCCTTCAAATACATGTCCATCTTCAAGTATCAAAAAAGCTTTCATAATACAATTCCTTTCTTCTTTTTTCTATTTTTGCTCAAAAAAAAAGAGTGAACAGAGAATCTGTGCACACATACAAAGATCCTCATCTGCCTCTTTTTTCTAGTTTTGTCAATTCTAACACATTTGTTATTGTTAGACAACACTTTTTCATCGAAATTCGTCAACTTATTTCTGAGCAGCTTCCTGCTTCATTTTTTCTGTTGCTTCATACACTCTTCTGCTGAATTCACAGCCGCAGAAGTTCTGTCTATATAAATTATATTCCTTTGAAAGCTCGATCGAATGTTTATATCCGTTTTTCTTCTTAAAATCACTATGCAAAAATGTTATACCATACTGCTCACCCAGTTCTTCTCCGATCTCATTGAGCCAGTCTGCATTTTTATGCGGGCTGATCGACAGTGTCGTAGTAAAATAATCAAATCCATGCTTCTTTGCAAATGCTGCACTTTTATCCAGACGAAGCTTATAACAAGCATAGCACCGGATTCCACGTTCCGGTTCCTCTTCCATTCCTTTTGCCATTTCAAGAAACCGTTCGCTCTCATGCTCTTCCAGATATGACTCCACCCCATTCTCCTGATATACTTCATGAACAAAGCGTTTTAATTCATTCCAGCGTTTCTCGTATTCTTCATCACTTGTGATATTCGGATTATAAAAATAAGCAGTAATATCAAAATAATCGGTCAGAACTTCAAGGCAATGACTGGAACACGGGGCACAGCAGCAATGAAGCAATATCTTCTTTTTACTGCCGGAATCCGATATTTTCTTCAATTCTTCTTCCATCATAGTATAATAGTTTGCATTTTTCACTATTTATCTCTCCTTTTTTATCAAAAATAACGGAAGTTTTTCCCTTTTTTTGCCTTTTTGTGCATTATTTACAGTTGACTTTGTGCTATCTATACAATATACTATATTCAAACAAACATAGACATACTATATGATGGAGGTGTTTATCATGACAGTTGAACAGGCAATCAAAAAATACAAATCCCAGCCGGTAAGTGTCAGCGTTGCAAAAGTGAAAGCCAAAGAACTGAATGTGGAGGAAGTTTTGTACATGAATGTACAGAAGAATAAATACGCCTACATTGTTAAAGATGGTGCACGGGGAATCATGCTTTACTCCGATGAAAGAAGTCTTTATACCAAATTGTATAAAGGACTTAAGATGACTCCTCTTCAGCCATAGTTTCGTATTTAATTTCACACCACATAAAAGAAGCTTATCATCAGAAGTCCGGATTTCAGACCGAATCTGTTATAAGCTTTTTTTATTACTCTAAACGTCGCAGCTGCTTCAACAACAAAAAAACTCGCTTTGTATTTATATTTAAAACAATCTGTACTCCGGCAATTCTTCTCCAAACAGAAAATGCCTGATTCCATCATCCACAAATATTATGATCAATGAAAGGAACATCCACAACACAGAATATGGCAGACATATCTGCCCCATCACATTATATGGCAGATATGAATAATCCCATACTCCGACATGAAAGATCAGATTTACTATAACTCCGGTAATAAATTCCAACAATGTTATGATCTCTGCCGATAAAAACATCTGTAACGAGATCGGCATTCTCGGGAACATCTGATTCAAACCTCCGCAGGCAATCATACACAGCCCCCCGCAGATTATCATGGAATAATGAGAATAATCTCTGGTAAATATTTCAAGAAAATAATATACCATTCCTCCGGTCAAAAACAAAGACAGATATTTAAAAAAAGTAATTTTCATCGCAAGCACCTCTTTTATAGTATCTGTCTTTCTGCTTATAAATATGTGTCCGTTCCTGACTTTCTCTATTCCCGGATTTTTCCTTTGAAAAATTGTTTTACATGTTCAATCGTCTTTGCATCAAGCTCTAACAGGACTTCCTCTGTGCGGTTATTCTTATTCAGGATGAAAGAATAAACAGGATTCTCTGTGTTCTTATCCTTTGAAGTGAAATTCATCGTTTTAATACCGGAATTTGCCTGATGCTCATTATCCCTATAGATTGAATCTACAGTCGTGATCTGTTTTACTTCTCCGCCTTCAAAATGATACACCTGTTTTCTGCTGCTCTTTGCGGTGATCCTTGCAACCTCAACATCATCATTTACGAACAAATATTCAAACTCACACTCTTTTCGATTAATCGCAAATGAAAATATAATTACACCAACAACCGCAAGCGGAAGTCCAAAGATTGTGCCTCCCGGTACAAAGAACATAAAAAATGCTCCCACCACGGTGATAATTGCTCCAAGTACGATCAATGCCATGATTCCGGCAGAAGTCTTTGTTTTCACTATATGTTCTACATATCCGTCTGTTGTCATTTTATTTCTCCTTTTTGTATATACACTCTACAACTATTATACATGGTATCCATATTTTTTTAAACCACTTCATTTATGAAAATACGATCTGATTTTCTATATAATTCTGTGTACTCCGTATATGGCTCATAAAACATGATCCCACGGCCTTTCTTTATCATCTTATGATCTGTATATGTTCCAAACAATTCAACCTTAGAAAATACAGGAATATCACTCTCACAAATTCCATATAACAACGGATCAAGCGATCCGGTAACTGTACAATACTGAACGATCTCTGCGCGATCCCCATCATACATGGTTCCATACACCGCCGCTATCTCATTCTCATCCTTTATAATATATACATCACCGAACAGGGACTGACATTCCATTCCAAGATCTTCCAGGTAGGCTCTGGTTCGTGGTACAAAGAGATCATAGCGTTGTGCCAGTTTTTCAGAAAAACTCTGCAACTGTTCATCTGTTATATCTTCCAACCCACAAAGCTCATAATCATTCTTCTCAGGTTTCAGATCGGTTATATTATAAAAGCCGCTTTCTACTACCGGAGCAAATCCCAGACCTTTATAATAGATCTCTTTCTCCGGCATCAGATAAATATAATCGTAATCATTCTCAGCCGCATATGCAAGCACATGCTTCATTAATATCGACATGATTCCATGTCTTCGGAACTCAGGCTCGGTCGCAACGCCAACGATATATCCACCCTTTTTATATGTGGTTGCTCCTGCTGTCGTCTCAGCAAGAGTATATGAATTCAAATGCACCATAGAAATAATCTTGGAGTCAGTCTTTGCCACAAAGATATGATTCCTTGTTGCCACATTTGAAAAATAATAATCCATATATGCATCCTGATCGTCAAATGACTGTTTCCAGAGCTTACGGATCTCGTTCATATCTTCCGCTCCGGCAGTTTCTATCCTGATCGAATCAAACGTTTTGCAATCCATCTGATCGCATCTTTCTTCATTCATACCCTAAACTACCTACTGTCTGACCGGACAGCCCTGACAGCCGGCGCAGCCTCCCTGGTTCATTCCCATAACATCATAATCATAGTTCCCGACAGTCTCTAACAGACAGACAGCCTGTGAACTGATTCCAAGACCCACTCCGGTAAATCCCAGCTTTTCCTCTGTCGTAGCCTTCACATTCACCCTGTTCACCGGAAGTTCCAGACATTCTGCAATATTCTTTCTCATATCTTCTATATATGGGGCAAGCTTCGGCTGCTGTGCGATCACTGTCGCATCTATATTCTCTATAAAGAAAAATTTCTCATCCAGAAGCTTCTTCACTTTCTTTAACAGCACCATGCTGTCTGCCCCCTTATAACGGTCATCTGTATCCGGAAAATGCCTGCCGATATCTCCCAATGCCGCAGCACCGAGAAGCGCATCCATGATCGCATGAAGCAGAACATCTGCATCTGAATGCCCAAGCAGTCCTTTCTCGTATGGAATCTCCACTCCGCCAAGGATCAACTTTCTGTCTTCTACTAATTTATGAACATCATAGCCCATTCCAACTCGCATATTTGATTTCTCCTTATTATTTCATTCACTCATATTTTTCTATCGTTATGATGACCACATGAACCGGCATCAATATGCCGGTTTATTCAAATACCATCACACTGCTACAAAAAAAATCGCCATGATATCATGACGATTAAAGGTTAGTAGCGGGAGGGGGATTTGAACCCTCGACACTGCGGGTATGAACCGCATGCT
>ENA-OPFT01000406-OPFT01000406.1-human-gut-metagenome-genome-assembly--contig:-NODE-406-length-26057-cov-3.393739_pt1 | contig 26057 bp, 19 predicted proteins | sample MGYA00241714_ERZ501560 | MGnify/ENA primary metagenome ERZ501560 (study PRJEB25962, sample SAMEA2042392) | human gut metagenome | biome: human gut; feature: human-associated habitat; material: faeces...
CTATCTTATCTCAAGAAAGATATTTAGAAATATTGCAGAAAATCAAAGAAAAAAGGATAGGGAGAAAAATAAATAAGCAAGCAGGAACGCAGCAGTAAATGGGTCCCATTTGTGATACAGGCGGAATACAATAATAAAATGTGATTTCAATAATTATATACGCTCATAAAATGTGAAAAAGAAGTTAGAAAAAGCTATAATTATGTGATATAGTATTCTGTGAGGAGGTGGAAGTATGTATTTTAAGAGAAAAATAGATGACTTTTTATTGAATTGGAAAGAAGATATATCGCATAAACCATTAATCATAAAAGGTGCAAGACAGATTGGAAAAACAGAGTCTATATTACATTTTGCAGGTAATGTCTATGCAAATGTTGTATATATAAATTTTGTGTTGGATAAAAGATTTCGTGCAATTGTAAGTGATGGCTATGATGTAGACACGGTAATAAAGAATATTTCTTTGGTTGATCCAAATTTGAAATTTGTTCTTGGGGAGACAGTTATAATTTTTGATGAAATACAGGAATATCCGGATGTAGCCACATGTTTGAAATCATTTAATATAGACAGAAGGTTTGATATTATTTGCAGTGGTTCTATGCTTGGGATTAATTATAAAAAGATTCATAGTAATAGCGTTGGAAACAAAACAGATTATGAAATGTATTCTATGGACTTTGAAGAATTTTTGTGGGCAAAAGGATATACGCAGAAACACATTGATGACATTTTAAGGCATATGACTGAACTCAAACCATTTAACGAAACGGAGTTAAATGTGTATAAGGCGTTGTTTCTGGATTACTGTGTATTAGGTGGTATGCCGGATGTAATCAGAGGGTATATAGAAACAGGTACATTTTCCGGATCGACTGCTGTGCAAGAACAGATCAGGCTTGATTATGAGGAGGATGTTCGTAAATATGCAGAAGGGCTGGATCAGGCAAAAATCATAAGTGTATATAGAAGTGTGCCCTCTCAGTTAGCGAAAGAAAATAAGAAGTTTCAGTTTAATAAAATAGATAAAAATGCCAGATCAAGGGAATATACCGGTTGCATTGAATGGTTAATTGATGCAGGAGTTATTATAGAGTGTCAGTGCCTTGGGTATCCTGAGCTGCCACTTAAAGGAAATGTAGATGAAGGAAAATTTAAGTTGTATTATCCGGATACGGGATTACTGATTTCTGCACTTGATGAAGAAGCGCAGGAGGATTTACGTGTAAATAAAAACCTTGGTGTTTATAAGGGCGCGTTATATGAAAATTTTGTAGCTGAAGCCTTTATTAAACAGAAATTGGGGTTATTTTACTATAAAAAAGAAAACTCAACTTTAGAGGAAGATTTTTTTGTCAGATCAAAAAGTGAGTTGCTGCCGGTAGAAGTTAAATCAAACAACGCCAGATCAAAATCTTTGTCTTCGCTGATAAAAAATGAAAATTACAGTGATATAAAAAACGGAATTAAGTTTGGTGATTTTAATGTTGGATATGTAAACAATATATATACGTTTCCGTATTTCTGTGCATTTATGATTAAGGCATTTGTAAAAAAATTGGATTAAAAATATAGTGTAATCTTTATGGAATTTCATTAGGCTTATTTGATTTTGCGAATAAGGCTTTTCTTAAGTGGGTGAAGGCTGATAAGGATGATTTAGATGGAGAAATAATAATGCAGATATTTGTTGATGCAGATGCGTGTCCGGTAGTGGACATTGTTGAGACGATCGCAGAAAAATATAATATACCAACTACACTTTTGTGTGACACGAACCATGTGCTGTATTCTGATTACAGTGAAGTTATAGTGGTTGGTGCCGGTGCGGATGCAGTAGATTATAAGCTGATCAGCATATGCCATAAAGGGGATATCGTAGTGTCACAGGATTATGGCGTTGCTGCCATGGCACTTGGTAAAGGAGCATATGCCATTCATCAATCCGGTAAGTGGTATACAAATGAAAATATTGACCAGATGCTGATGGAACGGCATCTTAACAAGAAAGCAAGGCGAAGTTCTCATAAGCATCATATGAAAGGACCGAGAAAACGTACAGAAGATGATGATTTACGTTTTGCTCAATCCTTTGAAAAACTCATACGGATGGCAAAGGCAAATGAAGGCAGTTCGAAGGTATGAGATCTTAGAAATAAGATCACTTGGATTCACTGCAACCAATGATATTTTTGCTGAAAATGCATGGTATTTCAGAAATGCACTTGTCCGTGCAAACTATACGAACCTGCAAAAAGGTATCCACGAAACAACAGAATATCTGGAAGCGTTTCTCCGAAATTTGCTTTTAAACGAGAAAAATGAGCTTCACAATCGAAATCTTCATATAAGTGGACTTTTGAATGAAGAAAAAGTGGACATAAATCTGGTACAGGCAGATATCATTGAACCGGTATCCGGTTATGGAAAAGGAAAATATAAATTCAAGAAGTAATTTAAAGTTAAAATGAAATAAATAGCACTAAAAGATAAAGAGGTGTTAGCAGGTATGCTATGTGTCCGGATCTATGGTTACATATCTTACTTACTAGCACTTTTTTTCTTTGTAAATCATCATGCGAATAAAATCTTAAAAATATTCGCAAAACTACTTGACAGACTAGTTAGGCTGGGCTAACATATATGCGAATGAAATAAATAAAATATTCGCATGTGGCAGGAGGAAGCAGAATGTTTATCGAAGGAAAAGAACTGGTTAAAAAATACGGAAAAGGAGAAGCAACCGTATATGCACTTGATCATACGGATTTCAGTATGGAAAAGAGCGAGATCGTTGTTATTCTTGGCCCAAGTGGAAGTGGTAAAAGTACACTTTTAAATATACTTGGAGGACTTGATAAGGTGACAGAAGGGAGCATGATCGTAGATGGAAAAGATCTTGAGAAAATGTCAGCAAAGGAGCTTGAGATTTACAGAAGGGAAAAGCTGGGATTTGTATTCCAGTCCTACAATCTGACACCGGATCTCACAGTCAGGGAGAATGTAGAGATGACGGCAGAGCTGGTAAAGGAACCGCTTAGTGTCGATGCATTGATTGAGAATCTGGGACTTACCAAGTATGAGAAGCATTTTCCAAAGGAGCTTTCCGGTGGACAGCAGCAGCGTGTTGCAATCGCGAGAGCCATGGTAAAGAAACCGGATATCCTTCTGTGTGATGAGCTTACCGGTGCACTTGATACGAAGTCATCGAAGGATGTACTGCGGAGAGTTCAGAAAATGAATGATACTTATAAGACAACCGTTGTCATCATTACACATAATTTGAATATAGCCCAAATGGCAGACCGGATCATTAAGATTACAGATGGTAAGGTTACATCTAATGTGAAAAATGCAGACAAGAAAAGAGTAGAGGGGATGGAGTTGTAATATGACGATCAATAAGAGAGCTGCGCGCAGCGTAAAGAACAATATATCTTTTTATATTATAAGTATTCTTCTTACTGCACTTACGTCCGTGCTCATAGTAGGTGCTGTGTCAACCGGGCGCAATCTGACAAAGGTTGTGAAAAATTTTGTAGATGAATACAAGACGGAGGCTGCAGAATTTGTTACTTACAATCCTATATCGGATGAGGACATGGCGAGTCTGGAAAAGAAATATGATGTGATCCTTGAATACAGCAGCTATAAGGATATCAGCGTAGACAGCGGGGATCTGAAAGACACAACGCTCCGTGTGTTTGGTATGCCGGAGAAGTTGAATCTGTGTGAGGTGAGAGACGGTCATGAACCGGGAATCGGGGAGGCCCTTATTACACAGAATTTTGCAGAGCAGCATGATATCTCGGTTGGAGATAAGATCTCTCTTGGCTCATATGATTATACCGTATCCGCATATACGACAAAGGCAGATTATATCTATATGCTTGAAAAGCCTACAGGCTATATCGACAACGAGAAATTTGGTCTGATCGTGTTGGATCAGGACGAATATGAGAAGATCGATGTCGCAGAAACCGGATACTATTCCATAAAATACAACAAAGATAATTCCAAAGACGTACGGAAAAAGTTAAATGAAGACTATGTAATGGCAAGTTACATGGCAGCTACAATAAATACAAGAATATCAATGCCTGTAAATGAAGGTACTGCTGTTACGAACATGGCAACAATGTATGCACCTGTGTTGTTCATAATCATAATCACACTTATTGTTATGATACTTGGAAGAAATATAAAAAATGAACAATACCTTCTTGGAACATTTCTGGCACTTGGGTTTTCCAGAAAGCAGATCGTTGGACACTATATGCGTTATGGACTGATTCCCGGACTGATCGGAAGTGTACTTGGAATCTTATGCGGGATACCAATGACAAGGCTTTTAAGTAAATTTTATATTGAATACGACTTTGAAAAACTGACATATAAGGTTACATATGATATTCCTGCGGTCATTATAGCACTTGTTGTACCGGCGTTGCTTTATTGTATAGCCATTGCGATACAAGCCGCAAAGCTTCTTAAAAAATCACCGGTCGATCTGTTAAGAAATACAGGAAAAGACCGCAGAACGATCGGCGTTATGAAGAACAGTCATGCGAAGACCCAGCTTAAGATGAGAGTCAGAAGCGTGATCGGACATCCGGGAAGAAGCATCGTGACAGTATTTGGAGTGGCAGTTGCGTCATTCTGTATTCTCGGTGGACTGATCGTGCATGACAGTCTGGATGATCTGATGACTAATGGACTTACAAGTTCTATAAAATATGAATATTTGTATCGGTTGAATTCATTGCAGACAGGAACGCCGGATGAGGGCGAAGCCCTATTCCAGAACTACTATGAAGTAGATGGCAGCACAGTACAGCTCTCGGCACAGGGAACTGTGGAGAATTCCAAATATTTTCCGGATAAGACGGACAGTGGAGATAAGCTGGAACCGGACAAATATTATCTGACAAGTGCAGCGGCAGAGACCTTTGGCGTGAAGGTTGGCGAAGAAATTACATTTAACAATATTGCAGACCTGAAAGAGCATAAGGTAAAGATCAGTGGTATTGTGACAGATAATACACATTGTTATCTGTATACCGGAAGAAAAAATGCAGCAGAACTTGCCGGAGTCGATGAAGACGTATACAATTGCATTATAAGCAAAGATAAAGTGGAACTTGATAAGGATCTTGTAGCAAGCGAGACTGAAATGACGGTTGCGGCAGATACAATGGAGAATCTGATGGGACCGATGAAGGTCATAGTAATCGCATTTGAAATCTTAGGAATGATAATGGGTGTGTTTGTATTGTATCTAATCATCAACATGATCGTATCAGAATCATCTACCAATATATCGGTTATGAAGGTACTTGGTTTCAGTAGAAAAGAGATTTCAAACAGAGTATTAAATGTAAATCATGTGCTGATATGCTTAGGATTCATTCTTGGTTTCCCGATGGCATATTTATTTGTAAAGGTTGGTTATGCAGATACGATAGAAAATTATGGAATGTTGTTATCACCTGTGGTTAAAGCAAAATCCATTGTGATAGGTTTTGTACTTACATGGGTAATATATGAACTGTCTCTTCTTCTCCAGAAAAGAAAAATATCAAGGATTGACATGGTGGAAGCTTTGAAGCAAAATAGTAGAAACGAGTAAGTTTATTTGCAAAAGCTGTTTTGGAGGATATACATGGCAAAACGTGTATTTACAGAGGAAGAGAGAACGGAATACAGAGAAAAGATGCTGGCAGCAGGATTTGATCTGTTGAAACAATATGGAATGACACACATGTCGGTTGCCAAAATTACAGAGGCAGCCGGCATAGGTGTGAGCACATTCTATAATTTCTTCCCATCGAAAGAGGCATATGTATATGAAGTACTGGAATACAGGAGAAAAATAATTCCTGATCTTATGAAGCTGGCTCTGAATGGAAAAGAAAAAGCAGGACCTGCCGAGGTCAGAACCTATCTGAAATTCATGATTGATGAGAATTATAGTGTATTTCCAAGCCTGACCCCTGAAGATGAGAAGCGTCTGTTGGAAATGCTGCCGGAGCAGGCAAGACCTGATCTGGGGCATGAAACAGAGGTAGCGGCCGGATTTATGCAGTGGATGGAGGATATTCGTCCTGATGTTAATATCGGACTCGTTGCGAATCTGATCAAGATATATGTACTTGGCGCAGAAGGCAGGGGAATGCTTCACGAAGTGGCATATGAGGATACCATGGAATGTATGCGTAATATGATCATATATGAGCTTTTCGGACGGACAGAGTAAGAAGTATCAGGTTTCTACCAGTGGCAGTAATACTCTGACGGTGAAGATCTCGTCTTTTGCAAAGAACTGGAACTGTCCATGATAGGAGTCCGCGATCGCAGCAATATTCTTAGTTCCGAAACCATGTCCTGTCTGCGTGGAGACAGGCAATCCATTTTCAAAAGCAACCGTTCCGATAAACGGATTGCTGATCTGGATCAGAAGTGTCTGATTCCGTTCGGCGAGCTGAACCTGTATGAATTTTTCCTCTGTTTCGATCGATGCATGGAGTGCATTTTCCAGAGCATTTGACAGAATCGCACATAGCTTTGTGTCGGACAGAGGAAGTTCCGCAGGGATAGAAGCCTGAACCAGCAGGGAGATGCCCTCTGATTCCGCTTTGGTATCATAGGCGGACAGAAGCAGATTGATCAGCTCGTTTGAACAGAAGCGTTTTGGAGTGATCGCATCTAAGTCGGATTGGGCGGTTTGTATGTATTCCTGAATCTTATCCAGATTCCCGGTTCCTGCAAGTGCCTGCAAATAAGTAAAATGATGGCGCATATCATGACGGTAGGAGGCTGCCTGTGTCTGCATGGTGCGCATATGATTCAGATCAATGGCAGCATGTGTAAGCTGCATATGAAGAGATTCTGCCAGGCGTTCTGCCTGTTCCTGTTCTTCCAGTTTATGATAATAATAGAAGATAAAAACAAAATAGAAAATGCAGCAAATGGACGGCATAAACTGAACTACAAATTCGTTGCTGGTATAAAGCATATCGGTATAAATCGTAGAGGCATAATCGAAAAGATAGTAGCAGAGAGGAAGGATGCCAAGAATATAGACGGATTTATTTGCTTTTGGCATAAAATGCTGCGCCAGATTTGATTCATAGTGGTATAGGAAATAAAAGGTTACAAAGGCACATCCTACATAAACGATCGTATAGATGATCTTATTGTCAGAAAATAAGCGAATCGCCAGTCCGCACCAGAGAGGGATCTGACAGCACATATAGGCAGTCAAGACACTGACGATCGAAGTGATCCATGAGCATTTGTATATCAGCCAGAGAAAAAGCACCAACGGAAGATGTACAACGACCGGATACAGCCCTCGGGAAATCTCCTGTCCGAAGACTGCGAAAGAAATGATCTGAAGTATTCCGTCGAGGGCACAGAAAACAGACAGAGTGAGTATGTTTTTCCGGTTAAAAGGAACACCGGTAAAACATACGCTTGCTACTGTACCAAAGAGGAATACGGTAATAAAATAAATACTGTCGCAGAGAAAACTCATATCATTGTCTCCTTATTATTTCCCAAAAGAGTTTGTATAGGCAAAATTTAAAAACTGTTCCGAAATCTTCGTGTAGTTATTTCTGGAAAGCGGAATCTTCTGACCGTCTGTCAGGATGATATCGCTTTTCGTAACATATTGAATGTAATGCATATTTACCGCATAAGAACGATGTGGATATATAAAGTCCGGATAGGCTTTCAGAATATTCTGAAATTCCGTAAAGGTCATTACGGCAGAGATCATGGTCTGATCTGCCAGATGTAAGGTGATGGTTCTGTGTGTGACCTCACCATAGACCAGAGAGGATACCCGGATCCGGCTGTACTGCTTCTCTGTCGTATAAATGATGAAGCTTGCGGTATCTTTCTCATCCAGTTCGGCAAGAATGGAATCTATGGAGGCAAAAAATTTTTCTTCGGTTACCGGTTTTAACAGATAGTTCTGGGCTTTTACTTCGTAGCTGTCTACCGCATATTCCGGAGAACTTGTCAGGAAGATGATCTCGGTATCTGTTCCGGAAGCTCTGATATTTCTCGCAATCTCAATTCCGTTTTCTCCTGGCATTAAAATGTCCAGGATCGTAATATCAAATCGTTTTCCTTGATCGATGGCATCCAGTAATGAGAAGCCATTTTGAAATATATGAATCTGAAGCGGTGTGGCATGAAGCTCCTGATATCGTTTGAAAAGCGCGTCCAGTATCTGCCGCTCCTGTTTACTGTCGTCACAAATCGCTATATGTATCAAAAAATCTACTCCTTATCATGGCTTAACAAATATATGATAAGCCGGTCGTTGATCGTCATTTGTACAGGCGTACTCATTGACCTGGGTTCATTATAGCATAGTTCTGATCAAATCGACGGACATTTCATGCACATATAGTGACATTTCATGTAGCGGATGCAAAAAAATGAAATCTGTTGTAGAATGCGGAGCTGCTTCATGATAGACTGAAAATATCAAGAGAATTCAGATCAATAGAGGATTAATAATGGGAAAAGTACGATTCAATGATAATACAGAAATAGTTGCAGCTGTAAAAGAAGGACTAAAAAGGAAGGATGGATATTGTCCGTGCAGGCTTGAAAGGATACCGGAGAATAAATGTATCTGTAAAGAATTTCGGGATCAGATCAATGATCCGGAGTTTGAGGGATACTGCCATTGTCAGTTATATTACAAAGAAAAGTAAAATAATATATGAATTATTATCAGAACATATAGACTGGTTCGTCAAAATAAACACAAAAATATTAATAAATCCAAAAAAATTGCTAATAAATCCAAAAATATTCTATTCTTTCTTCCTGCTTGTCACATTATAATGAATTTAGTCAATGAGACAGAGCGAAAAATAAACAAAATGTACAAACAGGAGGAATGAAATATGAGAAAGAAAAAAATTATAGCTGTCGTTGCAGCAGCAACACTTGCATTATCAATGGTAGGATGTGGATCAGGCGGATCAGACGGATCAGGCGGAAGCAGCTCAAGCGGAGTTGCAAATAAGGATAAGCCACTTTGCTGGTTCAACCGTCAGCCATCCAACAGCTCAACAGGAGAACTTGATAAGGAAGCATTAAGCTTCAACAAAGATACTTATTATGTAGGCTTCGATGCTAACCAGGGTGCTGAGCTTCAGGGTCAGATGGTACTTGATTATATCAAAGCAAATGCAGCAACAATCGACCGTAACGGTGATGGCGTTATCGGATACGTTTTAGCAATCGGTGATATCGGACACAATGACTCAATCGCTCGTACTCGTGGTGTTCGTTCAGCACTTGGTACAGGAGTTGATGCAAATGGTGCAGTTGATTCAACACCTGCAGGTACAAACGTAGACGGATCAGCAAAAGTTGTTCAGGATGCAAAACTTGATGTAGATGGTAAAACATATACAATCCGTGAGCTTGCTTCACAGGAAATGAAGAACTCAGCAGGTGCTACATGGGATGCAGCAACAGCAGGAAACGCTATCGGAACATGGACAGCTTCATTCGGTGATCAGATTGATGTAGTTGTTTCAAATAACGATGGTATGGGAATGTCAATGTTCAATGCATGGGCAAAGGATAACAAGGTTCCTACATTTGGATACGATGCTAACAGCGATGCAGTAGCAGCTATTGCAGAAGGTTACGGCGGAACAATTTCACAGCATGCAGATGTTCAGGCTTACCTGACATTAAGAGTGCTTCGTAATGCTTTAGATGGAGTAGACATTGATACCGGTATCGGTACTCCGGATGATGCAGGAAACTGCTTAACAGAAGGAGAAGATTACAGATATAGTGAAGAAGAAAGATCTTACTATGCATTAAATATAGCTGTTACAGCTGATAATTATCAGGATTTCACAGACTCAACCAAGGTTTATAGCAAAGTATCCAACCAGCTGGACGCAGGCAAGAGTCCAAGCAAGAAGGTATGGCTTGATATTTACAATGCTTCCGATAACTTCCTTAGCTCAACTTATCAGCCACTTCTTCAGAACTATGACAAACTTTTGAACCTTGAAGTAGATTATATCGGTGGTGATGGACAGACAGAGTCTAACATTACAAACCGTCTCGGCAACCCGGGTGAGTATGATGCATTTGCAATCAACATGGTTAAAACAGACAATGCATCATCTTATACATCACTTCTTTCAAAATAAGGTTATTGCCCGGAAGAAAACAGCATAGATACAGAAGGGCATCAGATAAAAATGGTGTCCTTCTTTTCAAAGAAAAGGAAGTAGAATTATGGCAGAGGATAAGAATAAATATGTCTTATCGATTAACGGCATGAGCAAATCGTTCGGAAGAAATAAGGTTCTGAATCATATCAATCTGAATGTCAGACCTGGAACAATCATGGGACTTATGGGTGAAAATGGTGCCGGTAAATCGACAATGATGAAATGTCTCTTCGGAACTTATCAAAAGGACGAAGGAACAATAATATTAGATGGAAAAGAAGTTAATTTTTCTGGCCCAAAGGATGCACTTGAAAATGGTGTCGCAATGGTTCATCAGGAATTAAACCAGTGTCTGGAGCGCAGTGTCATTGACAATATGTTCTTAGGACGCTATCCGAAGAATTCATTGGGAATGATTGACGAAGGAAGAATGAGAAAAGAAACTTCCGATTTATTCCGTAAACTTGGTATTACTGTTAATCTGACACAGCCAATGAAAAAAATGTCTGTATCACAGCGCCAGATGTGTGAAATTGCAAAAGCAATTTCTTATCATTCCAAAGTAATCGTATTAGACGAGCCGACTTCATCACTGACAGCACCGGAGGTTGCAAAACTTTTCAAGATGATGCGGCAGTTAAAAGAACAGGGAATTTCATTGATTTATATTTCACATAAAATGGATGAAATTTTTGAAATTTGTGATGAAATATCAGTTCTTCGGGATGGCAGCCTTGTTATGACAAAGGCAAGTAAAGATACCAATATGAATGAACTGATTTCTGCAATGGTTGGCCGTTCTTTGGATAACCGTTTTCCACCGGTAGATAACCAGCCTGGTGAAACGGTTCTTTCTATACAGAATCTTTCAACTAAGTATGCACCAAAATTACAGAATATTTCTTTTGATATTAAAGAAGGAGAAATTTTTGGACTGTATGGTCTGGTTGGAGCCGGTCGTACGGAACTATTGGAAACTATTTTTGGTATGCGTACCAGAGCGGCAGGAAATGTAATTTATAATGGAAAAGTAATGAATTTTACATCCCCGAAAGATGCAATGGATCATGGTTTTGCTTTAATTACAGAAGAACGAAAAGCAAATGGACTTTTCCTGAAAGCAGATATTACATTTAATACTACAATCGCCAATATGAATCATTATAAAAATGGATTCGCACTTTCCAATGATGATATGGTTCGTGCGACGGCAGAAGAAATTAAAGTCATGCATACAAAATGTATGGGACCAGATGATATGATTTCCAGTTTGTCCGGAGGAAATCAGCAGAAGGCAATATTTGGTAAATGGCTGGAGCGCTCACCAAATATATTTATGATGGACGATCCTACAAGAGGAATTGATGTAGGTGCCAAATACGAAATATATGAATTAATTATCAATATGGCAAAACAGGGAAAAACAATCATTGTTGTATCCTCTGAGATGCCGGAAATCCTTGGAATCACAAACCGGATTGGTGTTATGTCAAATGGACATCTTGCCGGAATTGTTAATACTAAGGAAACAAATCAGGAAGAGTTATTAAGACTCAGTGCGAAATATTTATAATCAGGAAGGAGCATTGGATATGGCAGACAGTAGTATTATTCTTTCATCCGCTGCAGAGGCAGAGCTTTTGAAGCCGATTGATGAATATGTAGGAAAAATACAGGCACAGATTGATGAACTTCGTAAGGATGGTTCAGATAAGGTGCGCAGCTTAAAAAATCACATTGCAATCGTAAAGGAAAATAAGAATTTAACAAAAGAAGAAAAGAGCAGAATGATTGCAAAGGACAAGGAAGCCTTAGAAAAGGCAAAAGCGGTGGAGTCTTCGAATAAAGACAAAGTATCAAAGCTTATCGCAGATGCAGAAGGTTATCTTGCAAAACATTATAAAAATGATTACTATCAGAAAGTTGCTGATAGCTGCAAAGCTGAGAAAGAAGCTGAAAATGCAGAATACAAAAATATATGTGCTTCCATCAAAGCAGAGCATGAGCAGAATATGAGCAGACTCAGCGATGCAGATGAGAAAAAAGACGAGAAGTATGTTTATAAGAATAAATTATTTGATGCCCAGATGGCACATGAGTCCAGACTTCAGGAGATTAAGGACAGAAGGCATGATGCATATGCACATAAGTATCATCTGATTGACTTACTCCGTATGTCAAGATATACATTTGCACAGAAGAGAGCACAGAAATTTGAAAATTACAAATATACCTTTAATACCACACAGTTCCTTTATAAAAATGGATTGTATATTGTCATTATTTTAATCTTCATTGCTTTATGTATTATTACACCGGTTGTAAAGAATACACAGTTACTGACAACGACAAACATCTTAAATATTCTGCAGCAGGCTTCACCAAGAATGTTCTTGGCATTAGGTGTTGCAGGACTGATTCTTTTAACAGGTACTGACCTTTCTGTTGGACGTATGGTTGGTATGGGTATGGTAACAGCAACCATCATCATGCATAATGGAATTAATACAGGTGGTGTATTTGGCCATATCTTTGACTTTACCGGTATCCCGGTTGCTGCAAGAGCAATTCTTGCATTGGCAGTCTGTATTGTACTTACAACAGCATTTTCTATGCTGGCAGGCTTCTTTATGGCGAAGTTCAAGATGCATCCGTTTATTTCAACCATGGCAAACATGCTGATTATTTTCGGACTTGTAACATATGCAACAAAAGGTGTTTCCTTCGGAGCTATTGATTCTGCAATCCCGGCTATGTTTATTCCGCAGATTGGAAAATTCCCGACAATTATCCTTTGGGCTGTTGTTGCAATTATCGTAGTATGGTTCATCTGGAATAAAACAACATTTGGTAAGAATCTGTATGCGGTTGGTGGAAATCCTGAAGCAGCAGCAGTTTCCGGTATATCTGTATTTAAAGTAACATTAGGAGCATTTATTCTGGCAGGTATCCTGTATGGATTTGGTTCCTGGCTGGAATGTAACAGAATGGTTGGTTCCGGTAGTGCAGCATATGGACAAGGATGGGATATGGATGCTATTGCAGCCTGCGTAGTTGGTGGTGTATCCTTTACCGGTGGTATTGGTAAGATTTCCGGAGTTGTAACTGGTGTACTTATCTTTACATCCCTTACATATTCCCTTACCATTCTGGGTATTGATACAAATCTTCAGTTTATTTTCGAAGGAATCATCATTTTGGCAGCAGTAACACTTGACTGTCTGAAATATGTACAGAAAAAATAAGTAATTCGTAATCAGAATCATTCACATATAATCACCATAGGCCGCCCGCTCATCGTCAGAGATGAATGGACGGCCTAAACAATATCAGGTATTCAGAAAAAGACATTTGTCTGATATAATAAGAGCAGGAGAAGAAAGAGCTGAAAGAGGAACGTCATATGGAAAAGTATAAAGTGATTTTAGTTGATGATGAAATAGAAGCAATCCAGGCAATGGAACATAAGATGGACTGGGATGGACTGGGCTTTGAGGTGTCAGGCAGTGCAACCAATGGAGTGAAAGCCCTGGAACTGGTAGAAAATATACAGCCGGATGTTGTGATAACCGATATAAAAATGCCTTATATGAATGGCCTGGAACTGGCGCAGAAGTTAAATAATGATTATCCAAATATACATATTATTATTTTTACAGGATTTGATGAATTTGAATATGCCAAAGAGGCAGTACATCTGGAAATTGAAGAATATATGTTAAAGCCGGTAAATGCAGTTGAATTATCTGACTGCATGGAAAGATTGAAAGAGACTTTAAACAGGGAAAGAGAAGAAAAATTAAATGTTAAAAAACTGCAAAATTATTTCCAGGATGCACTTCCGGTGCTAAGGACGAATTTTTTTGTTTCGTTAATTGAAGGCAGGGTAAATGAGACAGAATATGAGAAATTTTTATCTGCCTATCAGATTCCACTGGAGGGACCCTATTATTGCAGCGTGGTATTTCATACTTCAGAGCACCATGTGCCGGAAGGAATGAATCCATTGTTGTTATCCATGTCTGTCGAGCATGAAATAAAGGAAAGGATTGCATCAGAACTCAACTGTCAGGAATTTATGTATCTTGGGAATACAGTTTTGATAGTATCGCTTGATTCAGAAGATAAGGCAACAGAACTGACAGATTTTTGCGATAGATTCTGCAGATGGGCGAACCGTGTGATTGGTGCAGTTGTAACGGCCGGTGTTGGAAGATATTGCGATAGTCTTTTGAATATCAGTAATTCTTATGAAGGTGCAAGAAAAGCAGTATCCTACCGGGTTCTTTATGGAACTGCAAGGGCTATAAATATTGCGGAAGTAGTTCCACGGGAGCAGACGGTAGCCGTACAGTCAGAAGATACGAAAATGCATGAGTTGTTTAAAACGATTTATCTTGGAAATGTAAAAGACATTGAGTCAGCAGTAGAGAGGGAAGTGGAAAAACTTCATAAAAGTGCTGCCACAGTAAATCAGTATCATTTATCAGTTATGGAGATGGTAGGTGCTTTTTACCGGTTCTGCGCCAATAATTTTATGGACTTTAATGATTTCTTTGAAGAAAAAGAAAATCTCTATGAAAAGGTGCCGGAACTGGATAAAGCAACTCTGATGAAGTGGATGAAAAAAGCAGCAGTGGCAATTAGTGAAAAGTTGAAAAGTGCAAGAAATAATACTTCAAGGCGGCTGATTACAGATGCAAAGAATGTTGTGGCAGAGCGTTATATGGAACCTGATTTTTCCCTGGATACGGTATGCTCAGTGCTTGGTGTATCCAATTCGTATTTTTCAACGATATTTAAAAAAGAAACCGGGAAATCCTTTATTACATATCTGACGGATTACCGGATGGATGTCGCAGTCAGGCTTATTGTAGAAACCAATGATAAAAGTTATGAAATTGGAGAAAAAGTAGGGTATCTGGACGCAAATTACTTCAGTTATGTGTTTAAAAAGAAATTTGGAGTATCTCCGTCAAAATACAGAAAATCACCAGAATAGGAATATGGATAGGTATGAATCAGAAAAAAAACAGAAAGAAAAAGCACGAAAAAAGGAATATAATTCAAAATATGATGCAGAATATTTCAGCCTGGATGGATATACAGTCACTGCTTATGACAGTTCTTTCTGCCCTGACCATTGTTACAACAATAGTTATGGGATTACTGATTTATAGCCGTTTTAAAATGTCAGTAAAAGAAACCGCAATTTCCAATGCAGAAAGCCGGATAGAGAGTACAGTGGATCAGGTAAATAATGAACTGCGGAATATGAGACAGATTTGTAATGCTGTTAATTATAATATCGTACAGGAATATGATATTTCTGACCAGGAATTCAGCAGGCAGTTCAGTCTGTTGTATGAAGTAAATAATGATAAGCTGCAGAGTATGGCCCTTTATGACAGTGATGGGAAAATTATTGCAGCAGAACCAGTGGCTACCAGAGAAAAGAATCAGAAAGTAACAGAGCAGGACTGGTATAAAAGCGCTACAGATGAGATAGAAAATATACATATATCAACACCCCATATACAGGATTTGTTTGAGAATGAGACATATCAATATAACTGGGTGGTGTCTTTAAGCAGCCTGGTGGATATGAATCATGGTGACACTCCGGACAGTGGAGTATTGCTGGTTGATATGAAGTATTCCATGATAGAAGAGGTTTTAGATAACCTGAATGAAGCAGCGGGAGAGACGTATTATTATTTATGTACAGATGATGGAAAAATTCTTTATCACCCAAGAAAAGCAGAAATAGACAGGGGATTTTTTACAGAAGATAGCAGTACAGCTGCTGGTTATGCAGATGGTACATATGAGATTTCTGTGAATGGGGAAAAAAGTAATATAGTAGTGAACAGTCTATCTTATACCGGATGGAAACTGGTAGGAGTTGTACCGGAGGGGGTGCAGACGGCAAGCATTAATAAGTTCCGGTATTATATAATTGCCACGGCAATTATTCTTCTGATGATGCTTTTTGTTGTGAATAAAATTATGGCAAAAAAGATTTCAAAACCGATTTTGAAATTGGATGAATCCGTAAAGTCTTATGAAACAGGAGAAAAGACTGAAATATATATAGGGGGTGCTTCGGAGATAAGGCATCTGGCATATTCTGTCCAGAATTCATATAAGCAGATAGAACAATTGATGGAAGAAATTATCCGGCAGCAGAATAAGCGGAGAAAAAGTGAAATGGATGCACTGCAAAGCCAGATTAATCCACATTTTCTTTATAATACACTGGAATCCATCACCTGGATGGTAGAGGCAAATAAGAATGAAGAAGCTGTTTTTATGATTTCGGAACTGGCAAAACTGCTTCGCATCAGTCTTTCAAAAGGAAAAACAGTGATAAGGATTTCGGAAGAATTACAACATAGCAAAAGTTATATGAACATACAGCAGATTCGTTATAAAGACCGTTTTCAGGTGGAATTTCTGATTGATAAAAACGTAGAGGAATGCTGTACTGTAAAACTGGTAGTACAGCCATTGCTTGAAAATGCAATTTATTATGGAGTAGGAAATATGGATGAAGATGAGGACGGCAAAATTATTGTCCGCGGTGAGCAGAAAGGGAATGATATTTTCCTGTCAGTAGAGGACAATGGAATGGGCATGAGCCAGGAAGTGGTTGATAATCTTCTGACAAATAGTGAAAAAGTTCCAAAGCATGGTTCGGGAGTTGGACTTATCAATGTGCATACCAGAATACAACTGATGTTTGGCAAAGAATATGGATTAAAAATTTACAGTGAGCCGGATGAAGGAACAAAGGCTGTAATACATATTCCGGCAATTCCTTATTCAGAGGAAAAACGTGGAGAACTTGAAAATCAGAACAGAAAAAGAGAGAGGGTAGAAGATGAAAAAAAATAAGATTACCTTTATCCTCACAGAACTGATGCTTATTGTACTGGCTGCATTTTTTATAATCAGGATTTTTTCAGATAATGAGTCTATGAAAAGAGTTGCGGTTATTGTGGAAGATTCCGGAGATAAGAGATGGGATGCATTGCTGAATGGATTAAAACAGTCTGCGGAAAATAATAATCTGCATCTGATCATTTGTAATACAGATTTAATTGAAAGCATGGAGGATGAAGAAGAACTGATTAATGAACAACTGCAGAATAATGTAGATGCATTTGTAATCTGTCCGGCTCCGGGAAAAGAAACAAAGACTATGCTAAACCGGCTGCAGGGAGAGAGACCGTTTATACTGATTAATGAGGATACCTACGCAGAAGAGCCATCTGGTTATGCAACGGTAAAACCGGATAATTATAAGATTGGTCAGATGCTTGCGGAGCGGTTAATACAGGATGATGAAGAACAACTGGAGAATAAAAAAATCGGTGTCATTCTTGGAAAGGCAGAGACAGAGGAAAGTGTGGACAGAATTGCAGGGTTAAAAGATGGACTGGAGGGAAGTGGTTGTGAAATTTTATGGGAGTACAATTATGCCAGGGGAAACCAGAACACCAGTGAGATTATTGCATCTAAGAAACAGGTGGATTATCTGGTAATTCTGGACAATTGGGCATTAGAAGAAGTGGGTGAGGCTGCAGAAGAAAATAAGTATCACGGTGCAAAGATTTATGGAGTTGGAAGCAGTGAAAAAGCAATTGTGTTATTAGATAATCAGAATATAGAATGTCTTGTCGTACCGGATGATTATGAGACGGGGTATATGAGTATGAATGAGATTGCAAAAAAGCTAAGGCATTCCTTTTACAAAATGAACAGTTGTGAAACAGAAGTCAGAATAATCAATAAAGAAGATTTGTATTCAAAAGATCTGGAAAGGTTTTTGTATTCATATGAGTAGAACAAGAAGAAGGACAATGGCGGTTACGGTAACACTGATAATACTGATACTGGTGCTGCCCGGATGCAATCAGAAGACAAAGCGGATAGAAAATACACTGAGGGTGAGTGTAGTTACCTATACGCATGATGACCCGTTTATCAATGCCATGGTGGATGACCTAAAGGAAGAGTTAAAGAAGCGGGAAACAGAAGAACGGAAGATTATAACATCTGTCAGAAGTGCAGATAATGATCAGAAAGCGCAGAATGAAATTGTAGAAGAAATGATAGATGCCGGGTGTGATATTTTATGTGTAAATCTGGTTGACCGAACGGATCCGACAACCGTTATCAGACTGGCAAGACAGCATGATATCCCTGTCATTTTCTTTAACAGAGAACCGGTTCCGGAGGATTTGTCGCAGTGGAATCAACTATACTATGTGGGATGTGAGGCAAAACAGTCCGGCGAGATGCAGGGAGAAATTGCAGCAGATTATATAAAGAATCATCCTGAGGTTGACAGGAATCAGGATGGGAGAATTCAGTATATTTTACTGGAGGGAGAGGCTGGACATCAGGATGCCATCAGTCGTACAGACAGTTCGGTAAAGACACTGATAGAACAGGGAATCAATCTGGAAAAACTGAGCTACCTGTTTGCAGACTGGAACAGGGGACAGGCGGAAAATAGAATGAATCAGATTATCAGTCAGTATGGGACCGAAGTGGAGATGGTTATTTCCAACAATGATGAAATGGCATTAGGGGCAATTGAAGCTTATAAAGATGCCGGTTATAATCGGCAGGAGTGGCCGATTATATTTGGCATTGACGGATTGGAAGATGCATTAGAGGCAATACAGAATGGAACCATGCAGGGAACCGTATATAATGACAAGGAAGACCAGGCTGAAGAAATGGCAAGGCTTGCAGTGGACATTTACGATGGAAAAAATCAGGAAGTACAAAGCCTGCAGGAAGAAAAATATTATGTATCCCAGTATCGTAAAGTTGACATCAGTAATGTTGAAGATTTTATAAAATAGTGACGAAGAGGAAATATTATGCAGGAAGATTCAAAGTGGCTGAATGATTTTTATCAGGAAGTTAATGCTGGAAAAAGAATGGAACTATGGCAGAAGCATGGGTGCACGGAACAGACAGAAGGAGACACTTTCCGGGAGCAGCTTTTATATGCACGATATGGAAAGAAGAAAAAGAAAGAGGATACCTTTATTGGTTATCTGATGCAGATGAAATATCTTTCGGAAAGTACCGGAGTAGATTTTTCGGGACAGCGGAAGAAACAGGCAGTTGAAATCATAAATGGGTTATATCTTCTGGATGTAGAGAATCGAAGCCGGGTGGAACAGGAGATACTTCAGGCAGAATTAAAGAATACGTTTCTTACATTTATGGATGTGAGTAAAAAGGGGAGAGGGTTCACCTCTTTAGTATTTGGAATGGGACAGCTGTCGGAGGAAGGAATTGCTAAAAAAATTGCAGAGCAGATAAGTGCAATTGCATTTACAATGCCACATAAATTTCAGATGGACAGGGAATTTGCAGTTTTGCAGAAAGCTGCGTTGGAAGCATTCCGGCAGCAATACCCTGAGCGGGAGCATTTCCTGATGAAATAGCTGCGGACTTCTATCGGACAATAGCTGCAAAGAGTATTTTTGCAGCTATTGTCGAAAATTGACAAAAATCGTGAGAATAAATCAAATGAAAAGTGTGAATGTTTGACAATTTTGTTGAGAAATAATATCATTAACGAATAGACAAATATGGGATATTATTTGTTGAAATTGAAAAAGGTAATGTATGAGTATAAGTAAAGGGTGGTGCTTGAAATGAGTCTGGTTTTTACCAATGACAACTGTATTGGGTGTAACAAATGTATTCGCGTGTGTCCTTGTCCGGGGGCATGTGTGGCAGTAACAGAAGAAGATGGAACAGAGCGGATTCAGGTAGATCCGGCAAAGTGTATTGGTTGTGGTGCATGTATGGATGCCTGCAAGCATGGTGCAAGAGAGTTTGAAGATGATACGGAGCAATTCTTTGCAGACCTTGCAAAAGGTGAGAAAATATCCATACTATTAGCTCCGGCGTTCAAGGCAAACTATCCTGAAGATTATGAGAGGGTATTGGGAGGATTAAAGAATCTTGGAGTGAACCGTATAATCAGTGTATCTTTCGGTGCAGACATTACAACCTGGGGATATCTTAATTATGTAAAGAAATACAACTTTACCGGTGGAATTTCCCAGCCATGTCCGGCAATTGTGGGATATATTGAACACTACTTACCGGAACTTCTTCCAAAGTTATTCCCGGTACACAGTCCGATGATGTGCAGCGCAATTTATGCAAAACAGGAGATGGAAATTACGGATAAACTGGCATTTATCAGTCCATGTGTTGCAAAATGGTCAGAGATTCATGACCCGGATACAGAGGGCTATGTATCGTATAATGTGACATTTGATCATTTGATGAAATATGTAAGAGAACATAATATATCAGGCACATTTGCCAGTGATGAAATTGAATATGGACTTGGTTCCATCTATCCGATGCCGGGTGGCTTAAAGGAAAATGTATACTGGTTCTTAGGGGACGATGTATATATACGCCAGATAGAAGGAGAGAAGCATACATATCGTTATTTAGAGGAGCATAAGGAAGAAATTGCAAAGGGCATGAATAAGGAATTATTCATTGATGCATTAAACTGTGGCATGGGTTGTATTTATGGAACCGGTGTCGAAGAGGAAATTGCAAGAACAGATACAGCTTTATATAATATCCATCAGATACAGGAGAACTGTAAGAAGAATACGAAGAACAGTGCCTGGTCAAGAAAACTGACTCCGGCACAGCGGCTTGCAAAATTAAATAAGCAGTTCTCAAAATTAAACCTGGAGAATTATCTTAGAAAATATACAGACCGCTCCGAAGAGTGCAATTATAAACTTCCGTCTACAGAGGAACTGAATCAGATTTATGATGAGATGGGCAAGAAGACTAAGGAAGCAAGATGCATTGACTGCGAATGTTGTGGCTATGAAAGCTGTGAAAAGATGGCATTTGCTATTTATAATGGCTTCAATAAGAAGGAAAATTGTATTCATTTTGTAAAGGATACCGTAGAGGAAGAGAAGAAGAGAGCATTAGAACTTGCTGATGAAATCAAGGCAGAAAAAGATGCAGTGGAGAAACAGCAGGAGAATATTAAAACAACGGTGGAGACAGTCAATGACTTGTTTGTATCACTCTATGATTCTGTGGATGATATGGTGAATGGAAACGAAAGTAATGCGACGGAATGCAGTGCAGTATCAGAGGAAATTGGTAATGTGTCTGAATTCTGTGAGAAGCTGACTGGCAGAATGCAGGAGATTGATATGCTGTTGGAATCTATGGCAGAGAATAATCAGGAAGTAGTCTCCATTGCTGCACAGACTAATCTTCTGGCATTGAATGCCAATATCGAAGCAGCCCGTGCAGGAGAGGCGGGAAGAGGTTTTGCAGTAGTTGCAGATGAGATAAATAAACTGGCCATGAATTCCAAGGATACGGCATCCCGGAGTACAGAGAGCCAGGCAAAGGTAAAAGAATCCATTGCGGAGATTATCAAAGATGCGGATGAGCTGGCAAATGTTGTAAATGATACCGGCAACCGGATTCAGAATCTTGCTGCAGCAACGGAGGAGATTGCAGCATCGTCCAATGTGATTTTAAGTGCCGCAAATAGTGTAAAGAGCACACTGGAACAATTATAAAAATGGTTTACAGAATCGCAGATGAGAAATCATCCGGTTGCATTCTAGCTTTCATTGGAGTATGATTGCGTTGGTATGGAACAGGTCAGTTCCTACGAATATAGATGCACAGGAGGAGAAAGACATCATGAAAATGAAAACCAGACAAATTACAGTTACTGCAATTATGCTTGCAATCTGTATTGCAAGTCAGTTCTTTAAAAATTTAAGTGTATACATAACAGGACCAGTTATCAATGCAGCATTAATCTTAACTGTATTGTATGCGGGACTGGCATGCGGAATTATTTTAAGTATTATTACACCGGTTACTGCATTCTTTATTACCGGAAGCCCGGTAATGGCAGCCATTCCGGCAATGTTTCCATGCATTATGGCAGGAAATGCCATTCTGGTGCTTTGTGTAGCATTGCTTAAGGGTAAGTTTGGTACCAAAGCAGGATTCCCGGTTTCTATTGTAATCGGCTCTATCTTAAAAGGATTATTTATGGGAGTTGTAATTTCCCTGATTATTTTACCAAAAATGCTTCCGGAGAAAATGGCACCAATGTTAAAGGTATTGCAGCTTCAGTTCTCATTTACCCAGGTAGTTACCGCACTGATTGGTGGAGTGTATGCATTTATTATTGCAGCAGCATTAAGAAAGACTTCATTAGGCAAGCAGGATTAGTAGCTTGAAATGCTGCAAAAAAGCTGGGTGAGATAAATTTCTCATATTTTGAAACGGATGTAGACTGCACAGAATCTATCGTTTTCCTTATAGTGTTTTTATAATACGAAGAAAGGAAGGATAGATTTATGAAAATGAAACGTGCTTTAAAATGTATTGGTGCAGTGGCGCTGGCAGCATCCCTGATGATGGTTCCGTCCATGATTCCGGTGCAGGCATCAAATGGACCATGCATGGAAGGAGAGTTTGCATTTGCCAATATTCAATTGAATGATACGGTTGTATTTTCCACCAATGAGAAAAATACAGTGGACGGAGCGTCTTATGACCAGGCAAGCAATACGCTGACCTTAACCAATTATGAACATCCGGATGTTGCACTTTATACCAACATGATGGGAGACGATTTTAAATTGAATCTGGTAGGCAGTAATAAGCTGCAGAATCTTGGAATCTGGCATGGCGGCTGGGGCGGCTCCCTGACAATCTGCGGTTCCGGAAGCCTTACTGTCAATGAAAACAGAAAGAACCCGGATGGTATTGAATTATTTGCAGAAGGCGGCAAGTCGCTGCTGACGGTTTCCGGGGACAGTACAGTAACGGTATATCGTGGAACTGACGGATGTCCGTTTGGTTCATCCTGGAATTATACGTCATCACCGATTGTGGCAAAGGGACAGGTTAATGACATGAAGATTCAGGCAGAGCATCCTTTTGAAATGATTCAGGTATATGGTGGTTATTTTGGAACTGATATCAGTCCGGTCCAGAGTGATGTGTATACAAAAACCGGAGAAGAAGGCCGGTTTGTTATAACAGAAGTAACCGATATGTCCGGAAATAAGACCTACCGGATTGAAAAATTGCAGGAATGCACTACGCTGGGTGCAGAGGTAGCAATAACTGTAGAAGATAAGCTTACGGATATTTCGGCATATACAGCAAATGGAGAGATAGCAGCTTATTATTCCACTACGATGGCAAGTGGAGGAAGTGATGCCTGTCTGGTAAAGAAACAGGATACGGGAGACACCTTTATTTATAGAAGAACCTATTATGAGGCTGGTAATTCTTACCGGATTCTTTGTCCGATTCTTATGAGTTATACGGATTATAATACACAGGAAACCAGATATCTTATGGACGCAGCACATCCGGTTATGAAAGAGCTTGTAGAAAACATGGCGCTTGCGGAAGATACCTTACCGGCTGGTTATGAATTTGAAGGAAAAGAAGTAGAGAATGTTTACAATGTATATTCCGGGGCGGATGTGATTTCCTTTACACCGAAGCAGGTTGTAGTGAATGGCGTAGTGGATGTAACAGATGGAGATACCGCTATTTCCGACAATGGATTCCGGCAGATATTGGCAGAGAATCAGACAAAGGACATTGTTATCAAATCCAATGATGAGCTTTCCTTTACCTTTGGAAAAGGAACCATGTCAGCCGTTGATAATGTTTCCAGCTATGATTTTGGAGTAAAGATTGTAAAAGATTACAGTGAGCTGGGCACGCTTCCAAATGCAGTAAATAAGAATATTTTCATTGAACAGATTAAGTATAATTATTCCGGTCAGCTTCCGGCAGAAGCACAGATTCGTATTTTTGTGGGAACCCGGTATGCCGGAAAGACATTATATTACAGCCGGTTATTTGACAATGGAACAATTTTAAATATTGATGCGGGAGTAGTAGATTCAGAAGGATATCTGACCGTAAAACAGAATCATTGCTCTACTTATCTTATTACCACAGAAAAGCTGGCAGATACGGCTGCCACAGGAAATGGTGGTACAACATCCGGAAATGGCGGTACAACTTCCGGAAGTGACAGTACAGCTTCCGGTGGTGCGGCTGGAACAGCAGTAAATGCATCAACAACAGCAAATAGCCAGCCAACCGTAAAGATATCCGGTAAACCAAAGACAGGTGATAATTCTGCAATTGCAGTTTGTATGACATTGATTGCAGCAGGTTGTGGAGGAATGTTTGTTTTCAGAAGAAAGAAAGCAACTGAAAATGAATAATCAGAAATAAAAAAGAATAATCAGAATGGAATGAACAGAACAGAATAATTAGAACAACCAGAACAGAAAGGACAGGCACGGATAAAGAGCCTGTCCTTTCTGCTGCCAAAGGAATTGTACAATCATCTTATTTGCCGTATAATAAAAAATAATATAGTAGAAAGAAGCGATAATATGCGCATACAACTTGCAGCTACCATTCGTAAATATGATAAGAAAAATTTTCCAAAGGATATTCTGGCCGGTATTATTATTATGGCAGTTTCCATTCCGATAGCTATGGGCTATGCACAGATTGCAGGACTTCCGGCAGTCTATGGTCTATATGGTTCCATTTTCCCAATTCTGATATTTGCACTGTGTTCGACTTCACCACAGTTTATTTTTGGCGTAGATGCGGCACCGGCAGCCTTAATCGGTTCGGCACTGGTGGGACTTGGTATTGAGAGTGGAAGCAGTGAAGCAATTGCAGCAGTGCCGGTACTTACTTTCTTTGTGGCAGTCTGGTTATTGGCGTTTTATTTTATGAAAGCAGGAAAACTGGTGAACTATATTTCGGCACCGGTTATGGGTGGATTTATTACCGGAATCTGCACCACGATTATTCTGATGCAGGTACCAAAGTTAATGGGCGGTACCGCCGGCGTTGGAGAACTCATTGAGCTGGTGGAGCATATCGGGCAGACGAAGGTGAATCTGCCATCACTGATTTTAGGCGGCATTTCCCTTCTGATACTTCTTGTATCAAAGAAAGTAATGCCGAAATTTCCAATGGCAGTGCTTTTAATGGCAGCAGGAGCAGTAATGACAAAATTTTTTCCTGTGAGGGAATGGGGGATCCAGACGCTGTCTGCAGTAGAACCGGGACTTCCACAGTTTGTGATTCCGGATATCCGCATGCTTCCGATGAAAGAGGTAGTAACTATCAGCCTTTCGGTGGCAGTGGTCATTATGGCAGAAACGCTTCTGGCAGAAAATAATTTCGCACAGAAGAATGGATATCGAATGAATGATAATCAGGAAATTTTTGCATTCTCCATGGGAAATTTCCTGGCAGCATTTACAGGCTGCTGTCCTATTAATGGCTCTGTTTCAAGAACTGCAATGGGAGAACAGTATCAGAGTAAGACACAGCTGACCGGAATCATAGCCGGTTTATCCATGCTGGTATTGCTGCTTTGCGGAACCGGATTTATCGGCTATCTTCCGATTCCGATGCTGACGGCAATTGTAATTTCTGCATTACTTGGGGCAACGGAATTTGAGCTTGCTGCAAGATTGTTGAAGGTCAGCCGTACAGAATTCTTCATTTTCTTAGGAGCATTCTTTGGCGTGCTGATGCTTGGAACCATCAATGGCGTTTTGATTGGCATTATACTTTCCTTTACTGAGATGATTATCCGTACTGCCAAGCCATCAAGATGTTTTCTTGGAATCCAGCCGGGACATCGCCATTTCCGGGATTTAAAAGAAAGTCATCAGATACATGCGATAGAAGGCGTTCTGA
>ENA-OPFT01000415-OPFT01000415.1-human-gut-metagenome-genome-assembly--contig:-NODE-415-length-25833-cov-2.518465_pt1 | contig 25833 bp, 35 predicted proteins | sample MGYA00241714_ERZ501560 | MGnify/ENA primary metagenome ERZ501560 (study PRJEB25962, sample SAMEA2042392) | human gut metagenome | biome: human gut; feature: human-associated habitat; material: faeces...
ATGATGAGCTCCGTGAGGAGCGAAGAATGCGTGTCGAGTTGTTGAGAGAAAGACGGGAGAGATGTGACGACTGTCACGATGATGAGCTCCGTGAGGAGCGAAGAATGGGCAGGTATAATTTTATAGTTATAAATTTATAACATAAAAGTTATGAAAAAAGTATAAAATACATATTGCATTTTGGTAAAACATCATATAAAATTTGTAATAACAATAAAACCATATTTTGGAAGATAGAAAGGGAGAGAAAAATGGAAAAGATTATGAAACGTATAATGGCAGTTGTATTGCTGGTGTCGATGGCAGTGGCGTCGATAGGAATTGTGCCGCGGAAAGTAGAAGCGTCAACAACCTACCAGTACAAAGCAAATTTGAGGAATTTGCTAAGTGACTATCAGTATGTGGTGAAGGAAAACCTTGAGGCAAAAACACATACTATGGGAGGCGTGGCTGTAGGTGGAAATTGTAAAATGGCTGATTTTGCAGATGCTATGGTGAGCCCGAGTTATGCGGGAAATCTAGTGAAAGTGGGAAATGTAAAGGACACACCTTCGCCAGGAGTTCCGAAGGGGTACCACACCAAAAAATTCTATTATACCTACAAAGAGGCCAATGCTTTTGAAAACTATCAGGCCTCAAAATTTGAACAAAATACATATTTGGATATGGTGTCGGCTTTTCACACCATTCAGTCTGAATCGACAGCTCTTGTATCCGGGGCAGAAAAAGCAGTGGTAACCGGAAATAAGATTATAATTGATTTTTCAAAAGCAAAAAAATATGAAGTGCCGGCAAATCTGATCTCGGGTGACCGAAGTGTGACATTGGACATTGTAGGGCTGGCATCTCCGGACGATCTGCGTGATGAGGAATACAGCATTTCTGTTACCGGATTAAAAGATACAATAGTTTTTGTTGATTTTGGGGTAACCAGCAAGCCGGCAGCTGCAGATAAAATTTTGCCGGTTACTTGGAAGGGTCAGCCGATGAACAATAAATTGAAAAAAATATCATCGGATAATTATGCCGGGGCTCAGTTTGTAAACTCCGGTATGAAATTAATCTGGAATTTCCCGGATGCAACAAAAATGATGGCAGAATACATCTCGGGGCATTTTGTGGCACCGCAGGCGGATCTTACAATCAGTGGCGGAAATTTTGAGGGAGGTGTAGTTGCTAAAAGTGTGACCTCCGGTGCGGAGGGACATTTTTACCCATATTTTAAAGTGGGAACACCTCGTGATACTGTACCTGGGGCGAAACCGGCATTGAAGATTATTGAGACAGCATTGGTAAAAGTGCTGGTCGAAGTAGGAGATGACGAGGAAATTAAATTTATTAAGGATAAAGGCGGTAATGATGTTGTTATCAATTGGGATAATGCAGATTACCAGTGGCAGGTATTTGACAAAAAAACGGGTACATGGAATGACATCCCGGGAGCAAATGGGGCAGTTTTAAATCCTGACAAGAGCTTGGAAGGAAAACAGATACAATGTACCGTGACAGGAAAAAATGACTATACCGGACAGGCGGTTGCAGAAGGCGTTGTGCGAGCTCTTCCGCCGGTGGAAAAACAGACGAGTGAGACGGGTATAACCATTGAAGCAGAGGATGGCTTTGAATATGAAATCCGAGATAAGAGTGGCAATATTGTAATACCATGGGTGACGGATGGATGTGCGAAAGATGGAGATGGCGTGACAGGAAGTATTACATTTAACGGTTTAAAATCAGATACTTCTTATGATGTGGTAAAACGCGCTGCAGATTTGGCTGTCACAGAAAGCCGTATTACGGAAATGCGTACAAAAAGTACCAATCCTTCGCCAAGTTTGGTTCCAAATCCGGGCAGCACATCGAGTGCAGCACCAAGTGTGACTACAGGTGGTACCAGCGGTACGCAAACGACAGGACAAAAGCCGGGAGAGACGCCAAAGACAACATTGCCGCCGGAAGATCAGACGATTGGAAAAGGCACCGTGGAATTAAAAATTCCGACAATTGTTATGAAGAAAATTATGGCGCCGAAGATGAAATTCCGCATCAAGCTTTTGAATCAAAAAGGAGCAAAGGTAAGATGCAGCTCCAGTAATAAAAAGATAGCGACGATTGACAAGAACGGACTGGTCAAGACAAAGAAAAAACTGGGAAAAGCCAAGTTGGTTATCAATGTGACAAAAGGAAAGAAAAAAATCCAGTATATCGTTAATCTTGTAGTCCGCACAACGATTAAGAAAAACTACAGTTTATATAAGTATAAAACAAGTTACAAATATCCAAGCGTAAGCTTATACAAACTGCTTCCAAAAGGGAAGACATATAAGATTCAGCTTCTGCATCTCAATAAGACCGCAAAAGTAACTTATAAGTCCGGTAACCCGTCTATCGCTAAGGTTGACAAAAAAGGAAAAGTGACACCGGTGAAAAACGGACGTGCCGATATTACAGTAACGATTGTGCAAAATGGAATTACGTACAAATATTTTGTTGTAGTCCGATCGACGGAAAAGGGCGTGGAGTCCAATACCTCGTATTTGAAAGTGATTCGATAAAATTGCAATTTTTCTACTGAAAAACTCTTGACAAATCAAGGCCACACGAGCTATAATAATCTAGCATGCGTTCGTGTGGTCTTTTTGTGTACAAAAAAAACGGCACTGACGGCATGACAATTCTACATTTACTTTATAAAAGTGTGGATTCAAAAAAACTACAGGAGGTGAAAATTAATGCCAACTTTTAACCAATTAGTAAAGCAGGGTAGAAAATCGGTTGCTAAGAAATCAAATTCTCCAGCACTTCAGTACACTTACAACTCACTGAAGAAGAAATCTACAGAGAGTGCTTCTCCACAGAAACGTGGTGTTTGTACTGTTGTTCGTACTGCTACACCTAAGAAGCCTAACTCAGCACTTCGTAAGATTGCCAGAGTTCGTCTTTCCAATGGTATCGAGGTAACAAGTTATATTCCTGGTGAAGGCCATAACCTTCAGGAGCATAGCGTTGTTATGATTCGTGGTGGACGTGTTAAGGATCTTCCTGGTACCAGATACCACATTATCCGTGGTACATTGGATACCGCAGGAGTGGGAGGACGTACGCAACGCCGATCCAAGTATGGCGCTAAGAGACCGAAAGCAGGCGCTGCACCTGCCGCAAAGGGTAAAAAATAAGAATCCCCTTTTTATAAAGGCCAGCAAAGAGAATTAAAGAATTAGTGTCGAACACTGGTTCTCGTTTATTGGATAGGCTGATTGGGTTGAGTAAATGAGGTCGGCGGACTTCGTTGAAGATGTAAAGGACAGCAACCAAAAACAAGAACGACAATTTATTGTAAAAAATGAGAAAAGCAAAACCAAAGAAGCGGGTTGTATTACCAGATCCCGTATTCAATGATGTGAGGGTTTCGAAGTTTGTAAACCACTTGATGTATGACGGCAAAAAGAATATTGCCTATACTATTTTCTACAGTGCATTGGAGATTGCGAAATCTAAGTTGCCGAACGAGGAAAAATCTGCCCTCGAAATATGGAAGAAAGCCCTAGAAAATATTACACCTCAAGTAGAGGTTAAATCTCGCCGTGTGGGTGGTGCTACTTTCCAAGTACCTACGGAAATCCGCCCCGATCGTAAGGAATCTATTTCAATGAAAAATCTTATTATCTATTCTCGTAAAAGAGGAGGCAAAACGATGGCCGACAAATTGGCTGCCGAGATTGTCGACGCTTTTAACGAACAGGGTGGTGCGTTTAAACGTAAAGAAGATATGCACAAGATGGCAGAAGCTAACCGTGCATTCGCTCATTTTAGATTTTAATTGAATAAAATAAGAAATAAAGAAAATGGCAAAATCTGACGCTCATTTGAAATATACCAGAAACATTGGTATTATGGCACACATCGATGCCGGTAAGACAACGACTTCGGAACGTATTTTGTTCTATACGGGGTTGACGCACAAGATCGGTGAAGTACACGATGGTGCTGCTACAATGGACTGGATGGAGCAGGAGCAAGAACGTGGTATAACCATTACATCTGCCGCTACTACCGCTTTCTGGAATTATAAGGACGAGAAGTTTAAAATCAACTTGATTGATACTCCGGGGCACGTGGACTTTACCGTAGAGGTAGAGCGCTCTTTGCGTGTGCTGGACGGAGCTGTGGCTGCGTTTTGTGCGGTCGGCGGTGTTGAACCTCATTCCGAGACTGTATGGCGCCAAGCCGATAAATACAATGTTCCTCGTATCGGTTACGTGAATAAAATGGACCGTTCGGGTGCGAATTTCTTTGAAGTTGTCCGTCAGTTAAAAGACGTTTTGGGTGCGAATCCTTGTCCCATTCAAGTCCCTATCGGTGCAGAAGAGACATTCAAAGGTGTGGTCGACTTGGTGAAAATGAAAGCTATTTATTGGCATGATGAGGCAATGGGTGCTGATTATAGCGTGGAGGAAATTCCAGCTAGTTTGCAGGCCGAGTGCGATGAATGGAGGGACAAGCTGCTTGAAAAAATAGCCGAGTGTGATGACGAGTTGATGGAGAAGTATTTCACGGATCCTTCGACGATCACCGAAGAGGAAATTATGCGTGCGATTCGCAAGGGGACTTTGTCTATGCAAATTGTACCTATGGTTTGCGGTTCTTCTTTCAAGAACAAGGGTGTACAGCCTCTGCTCGATGCCGTGTGTGCGTTTTTACCCAGCCCGGTAGATACTCCTGCCGTAGTGGGACACGATGTGAATGATCCCGAAAAGGAAATCGTTCGTCATCCTTCTTTCGATCAGCCGATGTGTGCGCTCGCTTTCAAGATTGCAACCGACCCTTATGTAGGTCGTCTCTGCTTCTTCCGTGTGTATTCGGGAGAAGTCGTAGCGGGTTCTTATGTGCTTAATTCCCGTTCGGGTAAGAAAGAGCGTGTTTCCCGTTTGTTCCAAATGCACTCGAATAAACAAAATCCGAAAGAATCTATCGACTGTGGCGATATTGGCGCAGGAGTAGGTTTCAAAGATATTCGCACGGGTGATACGTTGTGTGCAGAAGATGCTCCTATCGTTCTCGAAGCTATGGATTTCCCTGCACCTGTGATCGGTATTGCAGTTGAACCTAAGACACAGAAAGATCTCGATAAGTTGGGTATCGGCTTGCAGAAATTGGCCGAAGAAGACCCGACCTTTACCGTGGCTACCAATGAAGAGACCGGACAAACGGTTATCAGTGGTATGGGTGAGCTTCACCTCGAAATTATTATCGATCGTTTGAAACGTGAGTTCAAAGTCGAGTGTAATCAAGGCCGTCCTCAGGTTACTTACAAAGAGGCTATTACCAAACCGGTTGAGTTGCGTGAAGTGTTTAAAAAACAAACCGGTGGTCGTGGTAAGTTTGCCGATATTATCGTACGTGTAGAACCTTCTACTCGTGAAGAAGGCGGATTGGAATTTGTCGATGAAGTAAAAGGTGGTAATATTCCTAAGGAATTTATTCCTTCTATTCAGAAAGGTTTCACTACCGCTATGAAAAACGGTGTGTTGGCCGGTTATCCCGTAGACAGTTTAAAAGTTACTGTAATCGATGGTTCGTTCCACCCGGTGGACTCTGACCAGCTTTCGTTCGAACTTTGTGCTATCCAAGCATTTAAAAAGGCTTGTGAAAAGGCCGGTCCCGTATTGTTGGAGCCAATCATGAAGATCGAGGTTGTAACTCCCGAAGAAAGTATGGGTGATGTGATTTCGGACTTGAATAAACGTCGTGGTCAAATCGAAGGTATGGAATCCAGCCGTTCGGGTGCTCGTATCGTGAAAGCCACAGCACCTCTTGCCGAGATGTTTGGTTATGTAACAGCGTTGCGTACCATTACTTCTGGTCGTGCTACTTCGACGATGTCGTTCTCGCATTATTCCGAAGTAAGTTCTTCGATTGCAAAGAATGTATTGACAGAGGTGAACGGTAGAGTAGATTTATTGTAATTAACTATCAAATATCAATATGAGCCAAAAAATCAGAATTAAATTGAAGTCTTACGATCACAACTTGGTTGATAAATCGGCCGAGAAAATCGTGAAGACGGTGAAAGCTACGGGAGCAGTAGTGAGCGGGCCGATTCCTCTACCTACTCACAAACGTATTTTCACGGTAAACCGCTCGACTTTCGTAAATAAAAAATCGAGAGAACAATTCGAGTTGTCTTCATTCAAACGTCTTATTGACATTTACAGTTCTACTGCAAAGACTGTGGATGCGTTGATGAAGTTGGAATTGCCGAGCGGAGTAGATGTAGAAATTAAAGTGTGATTAAAAAATTAAGTAGAAATGCCAGGATTATTAGGAAAAAAAATCGGAATGACATCCGTTTTCAGTGCCGAGGGTAAAAATGTACCATGCACTGTTATCGAAGTTGGTCCTTGTGTAGTTACGCAATTGAAAACCGTTGAAAAAGACGGGTACGAGGCTGTACAAGTAGGGTTTATCGACAAGAAAGATAAACACACTACCAAGCCCGAAGCCGGTCATTTCAAGAAAGCAGGCGTAACGCCCAAGAGACACTTGGCCGAGTTCAAATTCGACACCGAATACAAATTGGGCGATACGATTGCTGTCGATTTGTTTGAAGGTGCGGAGTACGTAGATGTAATCGGCGTATCAAAAGGAAAAGGTTTCCAAGGTGTAGTTAAGCGTCATGGCTTCGGTGGTGTGGGACAAACCACTCACGGTCAGCATAACCGCTTGCGTGCCCCCGGTTCTATCGGTGCATGTTCATATCCAGCCCGTGTATTCAAGGGTACACGTATGGCCGGCCAGATGGGTAATCACCGCGTAACCGTGCAAAACCTCCAAGTGTTAAAAGTAATACCCGAACACAATCTTTTGCTTATTAAAGGATCTGTGCCCGGAAGTAAAGGTTCAATCGTAATAATTGAGAAATAATGGAACTGAGCGTATATAACATTAAAGGTGAGGACACAGGTAAGAAGGTTGTTTTGGACGATGCTGTATTTGGTATCGAACCCAATGATCACGCCGTATATCTCGATGTGAAACAATACTTGGCAAACTTGCGTCAAGGTACTCACAAATCAAAAGAAAGAAGCGAAGTATCTGGTAGTACCCGTAAGTTGAAAAGACAAAAAGGTACGGGAGGTGCTCGTAGCGGAGATATCAATTCTCCTGTGATGGTAGGTGGTGGCCGTGTATTCGGTCCTAAACCTCGTGACTATCGTTTCAAATTGAACAAGAAAGTAAAAGCGCTTGCTCGTAAATCGGCATTGACTTACAAGGCTCAGGACAATGCGATCGTAGTAGTCGAAGACTTTTCTTTCGATGCTCCTAAGACCAAAGAGTTCGTGAACTTGCTCAAAAATTTGCAAGTTGCTGATAAAAAGTCACTTTTGGTTTTATTGGAACAAAATAAAAACGTATATTTGTCGTCCCGTAATCTCACGGGAGCAAATGTTATAACGGTTTCGGAACTCAATACATACAAAGTGTTGGATAACAAGGCTTTGGTTTTGACTGAAAGTACGGTAGCCGCTATAAATAACTTTTGATGTAAGGAGGCTTGAATATGGGAATAATAATTAAACCTATCGTAACGGAGAAAATGACAGCCATGGGCGAAAAATATAATCGTTATGGTTTCCGCGTTGATCCGAAAGCAGATAAACTGCAAATTAAAAAAGCAGTTGAAGAAATGTACAATGTTACTGTTGTATCGGTAAACACGATGAATTATCGTGGAAAAAACAAGAGCCGTTATACCAAGACGGGTCTTATTTCCGGTAGAACGGCTGCTTATAAAAAAGCCCTAGTTACATTGAAAGAAGGAGAAACTATTGATTTTTATAGCAATATCTAATTGAACAATGGCAGTAAGAAAATTAAAGCCCACAACACCGGGGCAAAGACACAAAATTATTGGTGCATTTGATACTATCACTGCTAGCGCGCCAGAAAAATCTCTTGTAGTAGGTGTCAGAAAATCGGGTGGTCGTAACAATGAAGGGCATTTGACAATGCGCTATATCGGAGGCGGTCACAAGAGAAAATACAGACTTATCGACTTCAAGAGAAATAAAGACGGTGTACCCGCTACTGTAAAGACAATCGAATACGATCCTAACCGTTCGGCTCGTATTGCGTTGTTGTTTTATGCAGACGGTGAGAAACGTTACATTATTGCACCCAACGGCTTGGAAGTTGGAGCAACCTTGATGTCTGGCGAAAATGCGGCTCCCGAAGTAGGAAATGCATTGCCGCTGAAAAACATACCTATCGGTACTGTTATTCACAACATCGAGTTACGTCCGGGACAAGGAGCCTTTTTGGTTCGTTCGGCCGGTACATTCGCTCAGTTGACTTCGAGAGAAGGCGATTATGCAATTATCAAATTACCTTCTGGAGAAACCAGAAAGATCCTCGCAACCTGTAAAGCTACTATCGGTAGTGTAGGAAATTCGGACCACGCACTCGAACGTTCGGGTAAAGCCGGCCGCTCTCGCTGGTTGGGCCGTCGTCCTCGCAACCGTGGTGTTGTGATGAACCCTGTTGATCACCCCATGGGTGGTGGTGAAGGACGTGCATCAGGAGGACACCCCAGATCTAGAAAAGGCTTGTATGCAAAAGGTTTGAAGACCAGAGCTCCGAAGAAACACTCTTCGAAGTATATTATTGAAAGAAGGAAAAAGTAATCTGATAAATTGACAACAACATGAGTCGTTCATTAAAAAAAGGCCCATATATCAGTGTGAAGCTGGATAAAAAAGTTGCCGCCATGGAGGCATCAGGCAAGAAGTCTGTTATCAAAACATGGTCGCGTGCATCTATGATTTCTCCCGATTTCGTAGGTCATACTTTTGCAGTACACAATGGTAATAAATTTATTCCCGTATATGTTACCGAAAACATGGTGGGGCACAAGCTCGGTGAGTTCGCTCCTACACGCACATTCCGCGGCCATGCAGGTAACAAGAAAAAATAAGGCCTGAGGGAATGCGAGTTTTAATACAATTAAAGAATTGAAAAATGGGTGCAAGAAAAAGAGAATCAGCCAATAGAAGGAAGGAAGCTCTGAAAACTCAATATTTCGCCAAGTTGAATAATGTTCCCACATCTCCCCGTAAAATGCGTTTGGCCGCAGATATGGTAAGAGGTATGGAGGTATTCAAAGCTCTCGGCGTGTTGAAGTTCTCGAATAAAGAAGCTTCGCAAAGACTGGAAAAACTGTTGCGTTCTGCCATTGCCAATTGGGAGCAAAAGAACGAACGCAAAGCCGAAAACGGAGAACTTTACATCTCTACGATCTATGTGGATTGTGCAGCGATGCTTAAACGTCTTCGTCCGGCTCCGCAAGGAAGAGGTTACAGAATTCGTAAACGTTCGAACCATGTAACATTGTTTGTTGATACAATAAATAAAAACGATAACAAAAACTAATTGCTGGATGGGACAGAAAGTAAATCCGATAAGTAACCGTTTGGGAATCATCAGAGGTTGGGATTCCAATTGGTATGGCGGTAAAAACTATGGTGACAGGTTGTTGGAAGACAGCAAGATCCGCAAGTATTTGAATGCCCGTCTTGCAAAAGCCAGCGTTTCACGCATAGTTATAGAACGTACGTTGAAATTGATAACCATTACCGTGTGTACCGCTCGTCCGGGACTTATTATCGGTAAAGGTGGCCAAGAGGTAGACAAACTCAAAGAAGAATTGAAGAAAATTACCGATAAGGACGTACAAATCAATATCTACGAAGTAAAACGCCCCGAGCTTGATGCCGAAATAGTAGCTAGTAATGTCGCTCGTCAAATCGAAGGCAAGATAGCTTACCGTCGTGCTGTCAAAATGGCTATCGCATCGACTATGCGAATGGGAGCCGAAGGTATCAAAGTGCAAGTATCGGGTCGTTTGAACGGAGCTGAGATGGCTCGTTCCGAAATGTACAAAGAAGGTAGAACCCCCCTTCATACATTGCGTGCCGATATTGACTATGCATTGGTAGAAGCTCATACGAAAGTGGGAGTTATCGGTGTTAAGGTTTGGATTTGCCGTGGCGAAGTTTACGGAAAAAAAGACCTTGCTCCTGCATTCACCAACAGTGCCAAAGAAGCACGCGGTGGAAATGGCGCTCCGAAAAAGGGCTTCAGAAAACCCAAAACTAACCGCTAAACGAAATTGAACTATGTTACAACCGAAAAAAACTAAATTCAGAAGACAGCAAAAAGGTCGCCAAAAGGGTAACGCCCAAAGAGGTAACCAGCTGGCTTTCGGATCTTTCGGCATCAAGTCGTTAGATACTAAATGGATTACAGGTCGTCAAATCGAGGCCGCTCGTGTTGCTGTAACTCGTTACATGCAACGTCAAGGACAGATTTGGATCCGTATATTCCCCGATAAACCTATTACTAAGAAGCCGGCCGATGTACGTATGGGTAAAGGTAAAGGTAATCCCGAAGGATTCGTATTCCCTATTACTCCGGGTCGTGTAATCATCGAAGTAGAAGGTGTGCCTTATGAGATAGCCAAAGAAGCTTTACGCCTCGGTGCACAAAAGCTTCCTGTAACTACTAAGTTCGTTGTTCGTCGTGACTACGACGCCAGTCAAAATGTGTAAGTTATGAAAAAAGCAGAAATTAAAGAATTAGGCTCCAAAGAGTTACAAGAAAGATTGGATGCAGCGGTAGCTGCTCTCAACCAGTTGGAGATCACCCACAGCATTTCGCCGTTGGATAGTCCTGCTAAAATAACTCACGAACGCAGGATGATTGCGCGTATGAAAACCGAGTTGCGCAAACGGGAACTTAATAAAAAATAATCAGCCACATATCTAAGATGGAAAGTAGAAATTTAAGAAAAGAGAGAATCGGTGTGGTTTCCAGCAACAAGATGGAAAAAACGATCACGGTGACCGTGAAGTGGAAAGAAAAACACCCGATTTATGGTAAATTCGTGAATAAGACGAAGAAATACCATGCTCATGACGAGAAGAACGAATGCAACATCGGTGATACCGTGAGGCTGATGGAAACTCGTCCTTTGAGCAAAACAAAGAGATGGAGATTAGTAGAAATCATCGAAAGAGCTAAGTAATTATGATACAACAAGAATCAAGACTTACAGTAGCTGACAACAGCGGAGCTAAGGAAGCTCTTTGTATTCGTGTGTTGGGAGGAACGGGACGTCGTTACGCTTCGGTAGGCGATGTTATCGTCGTAGCGATAAAGAGCGCTATCCCTTCGAGCGATGTGAAAAAAGGTGCCGTATCGAAAGCTATTATCGTGCGCACGAAAAAAGAAATCCGTCGTCAAGACGGGTCGTACATTCGCTTCGATGACAATGCATGCGTATTGTTGAATAATGCAGGTGAATTGCGCGGCAGTCGTATTTTCGGCCCGGTGGCAAGAGAGTTGCGTGCCGTGAACATGAAAATCGTGTCGTTAGCACCCGAAGTACTTTAATCGAATAAAGTTAAAGATTAAATGAGCAAGTTACATATTAAAAAGGGAGATACAGTCTATGTAAACGCCGGTGAAGACAAAGGCAAGACCGGTCGTGTCCTGAGCGTGTTGGTGAAAGAGCAACGTGCTATCGTAGAAGGTATCAATATGGTCTCCAAGAGTACCAAACCTAATGCCAAAAACCCTCAGGGAGGTATAGTGAAAAAAGAAGCTCCTATTCATATTTCCAATTTGAATCCTCTGGATCCGAAGACGGGTAAACCCACTCGTATCGGCCGGAAGAAAAATGAAGCAGGCGTTTCAGTACGTTATTCTAAAAAATCAGGAGAGGAGATTAAGTAATGAGCAATACCGCAAATCTGAAAAAAGATTATCTCGAAAGAATCGTGCCCGCCTTGCAGAAGGAGTTTAATTATTCCACGGTTATGCAGGTGCCTGTTTTGAAAAAGATCGTGATCAATCAAGGTCTTGGAGAAGCTACGGCCGACAAGAAAATCATCGAAACCGCCATCAATGAGTTGACGGCCATCACCGGTCAGAAAGCAGTGGCTACACTCTCGCGCAAAGATATTTCGAATTTTAAACTTCGTAAAAAAATGCCTATCGGCGTGATGGTAACCCTCCGTCGCGAACGCATGTACGAGTTCCTCGAACGTCTGGTGCGTGTGTCTCTTCCCCGTATCCGCGACTTCAAAGGTATCGAAAGCAAACTCGATGGACGAGGAAATTATACCCTCGGAATTCAGGAACAAATTATTTTCCCTGAAATTAATATCGATAGTATTACCAAAATTATGGGAATGAATATTACCTTTGTAACCTCTGCCAAAACAGATGAAGAAGGGTATGCTCTTCTCAAAGCATTTGGTTTACCTTTTAAAAACGCAAAAAAAGACTAAGATATGGCAAAAGAATCGATGAAAGCTCGTGAAGTGAAGAGAGCCAAATTAGTTGCCAAGTATGCCGAAAAGAAAAAACAGCTTAAAGCAGAAGGCAATTATGAGGCACTTCAACTGTTGCCGAAAAACGCTTCGCGTGTACGTCTGCACAACCGTTGTAAAATCACCGGTCGTCCCAAAGGATATATCCGTCAATTCGGGATATCCCGTATACAGTTCCGCGAAATGGCTTCGGCTGGACTTATCCCGGGCGTAAAAAAAGCAAGCTGGTAATTATTTTTAGTGTTAAATATTGTCCGGAGAATCCGGATCAATTTAAACAAATTTTTATATGACAGATCCAATAGCAGATTATCTGACAAGATTGAGAAACGCCATCAAAGCTCATCACAGAGTTGTTGAAGTGCCGGCCTCGAAATTGAAAAAAGAAATCACGAAAATCCTTTTTGAAAAAGGCTACATTCTTAATTACAAGTTTGTAGAAGACGGTCCCCGAGGCACGATCAAGATTGCCTTGAAGTATGACCCCGTAAACAAAGTGAGCGCAATCCAGAAACTCATTCGCATATCGAGTCCGGGTTTGCGTCGTTACACCGGTTATAAAGATATGCCGCGTGTATTGAACGGTTTGGGTATTGCGATTCTCTCTACCTCGAAAGGCGTTATGACTAATAAAGAAGCCAGCGACCTGAAAATAGGTGGAGAAGTATTATGTTACATTTACTAATTAAAAGGAGGTATATATTATGTCAAGAATAGGAAAATTGCCCATAGTAATACCCGCCGGAGTTACCGTTACTATTTCCGGAAATGAGGTAAAAGTAAAAGGACCCAAAGGGGAATTGGTACAGACCGTATCGCCCGAAATTAAAGTTGAAATGGTAGACGGGGAAATTCATGTGACCCGGCCTAACGATGAGAAACAAACTCGCGCCCTTCATGGCCTTTACCGTGCGTTGATTCACAATATGGTAGTCGGCGTATCCGAAGGTTATAAAAAAGAGTTGGAGCTTGTCGGTGTAGGTTACCGTGCACAAAGTCAAGGTCAAGTGCTTGAACTTTCGCTCGGTTATTCTCACGCCATCTTTTTGAGACTTCCTGCCGAAATAAAGGTAGAAGCAAAATCAGAGAGAAATAAAAACCCGTTGATTATTCTCGAATCGTGCGACAAACAACTGATCGGCCAAGTATGCGCCAAAATCCGTTCGTTCCGCAAACCTGAACCTTACAAGGGTAAAGGTATCAAGTTCGTTGGTGAGGTAATCCGCAGAAAATCGGGTAAATCGGCAGGCGCCAAATAATCATTAAACAGGTATTATCATGACAACGAAGATAGAAAGAAGAATTAAAATCAAAACCCGTATACGTGGTAAAATATCCGGTACGGCCGAGCGTCCTCGTATGACGGTGTTTAGAAGTAATAAGCAAATATATGTGCAATTGGTCGACGACCTTGCCGGGAAAACGCTTGCCGCAGCCTCTTCGAGGGGTATGGAAGCCGCTCCTAAAAAAGAGTTGGCTGCAAAAGTGGGACAGGAAATCGCCAAGAAAGCACAGGAAGCCGGTATTACCTCGGTTGTTTTTGACCGCAACGGTTACCTGTATCATGGGAGAGTAAAAGAATTAGCTGATGCTGCCCGCAATGGCGGCCTTAAATTTTAATCGTCATGACAGGAAAAAATAATAGAGTAAAGTCAACAAATGACATTGAGTTGAAAGACCGTTTGGTTGCTATCAACCGTGTAACGAAAGTGACCAAGGGTGGTCGTACGTTCAGCTTTTCGGCAATTGTTGTGGTAGGTAACGAAGCCGGTATCGTAGGCTGGGGCTTGGGTAAGGCGAGCGAAGTAACCACGGCTATCGCCAAAGGTGTGGAAGCCGCTAAGAAAAATCTCGTGAAAGTTCCGGTGCTCAAAGGTACTATCCCTCACGATCAATTGGCAAAATTCGGTGGAGCTCTCGTATATATCAAGCCCGCTTCTCCGGGTACCGGAGTAAAGGCCGGTGGTGCTATGCGTGCCGTTCTTGAAAGTGTGGGTATTACCGACGTGCTTGCGAAGTCGAAAGGTTCGTCCAATCCTCACAATTTAGTGAAGGCTACGATCGCTGCATTGTGCGAATTGAGAGATGCTGCTACAGTCGCTCAAAACAGAGGTATCTCTGTTGAAAAAGTCTTTAAAGGTTAATACGGAGGACAAGCAATGGAAAAAATAAAAATCAAACAAGTTAAAAGCCGCATCAATTGCCCTGCTGTACAGAAAAAGACTCTTGATGCACTGGGCCTTAAAAAACTCAACAGTGTTGTAGAGCACAACGCTACTCCCCAAATCTTGGGTATGGTAGAGAAGGTTAAACACCTTGTAAAAGTAGTTGAGTAATTTTATCCATCGATTAAAAAAATAACAAATATGGACTTGAGTAATTTAAAACCCGCCGAAGGGTCAACCAAAACAAGAAAGAGAATCGGTCGTGGACCGGGTTCGGGTTTGGGCGGAACTTCTACCAGAGGTCATAAAGGAGCAAAGTCGCGTTCGGGTTACAAACGTAAGATCGGTTTTGAAGGTGGTCAGATGCCACTTCAACGCCGAGTTCCGAAATTCGGTTTCAAGAATATAAACCGTGTAGAATATAAAGCTATCAATATCGATACTTTACAAGCTCTGGCCGATAGCCAAAAGCTCGATAAAATTGGTATTGAAACACTTGTCGCTGCCGGATTTATTTCGTCGAAACAGTTAGTGAAAATTCTTGGTAAAGGAGCTCTTACGGCTAAATTGGAAGTCAGTGCCCACGCATTTTCCAAAACAGCCGAAGCTGCTATCGTTGCCGCAGGTGGAACAGTAGTCAAACTCTAATACAATGAGAGCAATAGAAACTATAAAAAACATTTGGAAAATCGAAGATCTGCGTAAGCGTATCATCACCACGATTTTGTTGGTGCTGGTATATCGCGTTGGATCATACGTCGTGCTTCCCGGTATCGATCCTGCTAATTTGGACGCATTGCGCAGCCAAACGAGCAAAGGGTTGATGCAGTTGCTCGATATGTTTTCGGGAGGAGCATTCTCCAATGCTTCTATATTTGCATTGGGTATTATGCCTTATATCACCGCCTCGATTGTTATCCAACTCTTGGGTATGGTGATGCCCTCGTTCCAGAAGCTGCAACGCGAAGGCGAGAGCGGTCGTACGAAACTTAACCAATACACCCGCTATTTGACCGTTATCATTCTGCTCATGCAAGGACCTGCCTATTTGGTGAACCTTAAAGTGCAGATGGGTTCGGCCTTATTCCCCTCCGGTTGGTTGTTTATAGTTTCTTCTACAATTGTGCTTGCCGCTGGTAGTATGTTTATTATGTGGTTGGGCGAACGTATTACCGATAAAGGTATTGGAAACGGTATTTCGTTTATAATCCTTGTCGGTATTATCGCACGTTTGCCGCTGGCTTTCGCCGCTGAGTTTACGAGCCGTTTGGCCTCTAAACAAGGTGGTCTTGTGATGTTCCTTATCGAGATTATTTTCTTGTTGGCCGTAATCGCCGCAGCGATACTTCTTGTACAAGGTACACGGAAAGTCCCCGTACAATATGCTAAACGTATTGTTGGAAATAAACAATATGGAGGAGCCCGCCAGTATATTCCGTTAAAGGTAAATACAGCCGGTGTAATGCCTATCATTTTTGCTCAGGCGATTATGTTTATACCCATTACAATCGCGGGATTCAGCGCCTCGAATGCAAGCTCGTTTTGGAGTTCTTTCATGTCGATGACAGGGTTTTGGTATAACTTCGTGTTCGCAATCCTTATTATCCTCTTTACCTACTTCTATACGGCAATAACGGTTCAGCCTACACAAATGGCGGAAGATATGAAACGAAACAACGGCTTTATCCCCGGTGTCAAACCCGGAAAGAAAACAGCCGATTATCTCGACTCTATTATGTCGAGAATCACGTTGCCCGGTTCTATCTTTTTGGCTATTGTAGCTATTTTGCCCGCTTTTGCTCAAATATGCGGAGTCAGCGCCGAGTTCTCACAATTCTTCGGTGGAACCTCTCTCCTCATTTTGGTAGGAGTGGTATTGGATACCTTGCAACAGATTGAGAGCCATTTAATGATGCGCCATTACGACGGCCTGATGAAATCGGGTAAAATAAAAGGACGTAGCGGAGCTTATTAAAAAAGTACAGGTAATGATTTATCTTAAAACAGATGAAGAGATAGAGTTGATGCGAGAGAGTAATCTCTTGGTGGGTATGACTTTGGGCGAAATGGCCAAATGGATCGCACCGGGGATTACTACGCTGAAACTCGATAAGATAGCCGAAGAATTTATCCGGGATCATGGTGCTCAGCCGGGATTTCTGGGTTATGGAGGCTTTCCCAATACGCTCTGCATCTCGGTGAATGAAGTGATTGTGCACGGCATTCCCAACAGCTATGCATTGAGAGAGGGAGATATTGTTTCTATCGATTGCGGTGTTGTAAAGAATGGATTTAACGGAGACTCGGCCTACACATTTTGTGTGGGGGAAGTAGTCCCGGAGATCAGACAATTGCTCAAAACCACGAAAGAATCGCTCTATTTAGGCATCGAACATGCTGTTGAAGGAAAACGTATAGGTGATATCGGCCATGCCGTCCAGACCTATTGTGAAGCCCATGGATATTCTGTCGTGAGAGAGTTGTGTGGCCATGGCATCGGGAAAAAACTTCACGAGGAACCCAACGTCCCCAATTATGGACGACCGGGAACAGGTCCGTTACTGAAAAATGGCATGTGTATTGCCATTGAGCCTATGATAAATATGGGATCACGCAATATTGTCATCGAACGAGACGGTTGGACGACCCGTACAAGAGACCGTAAACCGGCGGCCCACTTCGAGCATACGATAGCGATCAAGGGAGGGAAAGCCGATATACTATCTTCTTTTGAATACGTAGAGCAAGTTTTAGGAGAAAAATCAATATAACTAATATATGGCGAAACAATCTGCAATAGAACAAGATGGTGTAATCGTGGAAGCATTGTCGAATGCTATGTTCCGCGTGGAGTTGGAAAACGGGCATGAAATAACCGCCCATATTTCGGGAAAGATGCGTATGCACTTTATAAAGATACTCCCGGGAGATAAGGTAAGGATAGAAATGTCTCCTTATGATTTAACCAAAGGAAGAATTGCTTTTAGATATAAATAAAAAACAATAATATGAAAGTAAGAGCATCATTGAAAAAACGTACGCCCGATAGCAAAATCGTGAGAAGACACGGCCGCTTGTACGTAATTAACAAGAAAAATCCTAAGTATAAACAACGTCAAGGATAATTTTATTATTAATTTTGCAAATTAAAAGATTCTAATATATGGCAATAAGAATTGTTGGTGTAGACCTGCCGCAAAATAAAAGAGGAGAAATCGCCTTGACCTATATCTATGGTATCGGTCGTAGTGCGGCGAATTCTATTTTGAGTAAAGCCGGCATTGACAGAGACATCAAAGTTAAGGATTGGACCGACGATCAGTCGGCAAAGGTACGTGAAATCATTAGTACCGAGTATAAGGTGGAAGGTGACCTTCGTACCGAAATACAATTGAATATTAAACGTCTTATGGATATCGGTTGTTATCGTGGTATCCGTCATCGTATCGGTTTGCCTGTGAGAGGCCAAAGTACCAAGAATAACGCCCGTACGCGTAAAGGTAGAAAGAAAACCGTTGCAAATAAGAAAAAAGCTACTAAATAATAAGTAAGTATGGCAAAGAAAACAGTCGCAGCAAAGAAGAGGGTTGTTAAGGTTGATGCCGTTGGCCAAGCCCATATCCATTCTTCGTTCAACAACATCATTGTAACGCTTGCCAATAGCGAAGGACAAGTGATCTCTTGGTCTTCGGCAGGTAAAATGGGCTTTAGAGGCTCTAAGAAAAATACTCCTTATGCCGCTCAAATGGCCGCACAAGATTGTGCAAAGGTGGCTTTTGATTTAGGTTTGAGGAAAGTAAAGGCCTATGTAAAAGGTCCCGGAAACGGTCGTGAATCGGCTGTGAGAACTATACATGGCGCTGGTATCGAAGTAACCGAGATTATCGATGTTACGCCGCTGCCGCACAATGGTTGTCGTCCTCCTAAAAGAAGAAGAGTTTAATTTTTCTTTATTTGTAAACAGAGAATCCCGAACAGTGAATAGATTGCATATTAATCCTCTCTGCAATCGCGGCTGCACTTTTCTCGGTTCGCAATATTATAATTATTAAAAATTTTAGAAATGGCAAGATATACCGGACCTAGAACAAAAATCGCTCGTAAATTCGGCGAAGCTATTTTTGGCCCCGATAAAGTTCTTACGAAAAAGAACTATCCCCCGGGACAACATGGCATCAATAAAAGAAGAAAAACTTCTGAGTATGGTGTTCAGCTTCGTGAGAAACAAAAAGCTAAATACACGTATGGTGTATTGGAAAGACAATTTAGAAATCTGTTTGAGAAAGCTTCGCGTACTAAGGGTGTGAAAGGTGAAGTGCTCCTTCAATTGCTCGAAGCTCGTCTCGACAATGTCGTATTTCGCTTGGGTATAGCACCCACACGTGCAGCTGCCCGTCAGCTCGTTTTACATCGTCATATCGTAGTCGATGGCAAAGTGGTGAATATCCCGTCGTATTCGGTAAAACCGGGACAAGTAGTAGGCGTTCGCGAGAAAGCCAAATCTTTGGAGGTAATAGCCGATGCACTTGCTGGATTTAATCACAGCAAATATCCTTGGTTAGAATGGGACGAAAGCTTGAAAAGCGGTAAATTGTTGCATTTGCCTGAGAGAGCCGATATCCCTGAAAATATCAAAGAACAGTTGATCGTTGAGTTGTATTCTAAATAATAATTGATTCCATGGCGATATTAGCATTTCAAAAACCCGATAAAGTATTAATGCTGGAAGCGGACAATTTTTTCGGTAAATTCGAATTCCGTCCGTTGGAGCCCGGTTACGGTGTTACCGTAGGTAACGCTTTGCGCCGTATTCTCCTCTCCTCGCTCGAAGGCTTTGCGATTACGTCGATTCGTATCGACGGGGTAAAACATGAGTTTTCTACGATTCCCGGTGTAATCGAGGACGTGACGAATGTGATTCTGAACCTTAAAAAGGTGCGGTTCAAACAGGTCGTTGAAGAAATCGAGAATGAAAAAGTAACCATTACTGTTTCGGGTACGGAAGTGTTCAAGGCAGGAGATATCGGTAAGTCTCTTACCGGTTTTGAAGTTTTGAACCCCGACTTGGTTATTTGCCATTTGGATTCAAGCGCAAGTTTTCAAATAGATATCACTATTAACAAAGGCCGTGGCTATCTCCCCGCTGACGAGAACCGCAATCCGGCCGATGATGTAAATGTAATTCCCATCGACTCTATTTACACACCGATTCGGAATGTAAAATATGCTGTTGAAAACTTCCGTGTAGAACAGAAAACGGACTACGAAAAACTGATTTTAGAGATTACAACCGATGGTTCCATTCACCCCAAAGAAGCGTTGAAGGAAGCCGCTAAAATTCTTATTTATCACTTTATGTTGTTCTCTGACGAGAAAATTACGCTCGAGACCAATGATGCCGATGGTAATGAAGAATTTGATGAAGAAGTATTGCACATGCGTCAGTTGCTTAAAACCAAGCTTGTCGATATGGATTTGTCCGTACGTGCGCTCAACTGCTTAAAATCGGCCGATGTCGAAACTCTTGGCGAATTGGTAGTATTCAATAAGACCGATTTATTGAAATTCCGTAACTTCGGCAAGAAGTCGTTGACAGAGCTCGATGAACTTTTGGCGAACTTGAATCTTTCGTTCGGAATGGATATCTCGAAGTATAAATTAGATAAAGAGTAAAACGATGAGACATAATAAAAAATTCAACCACTTGGGTCGTACCAAAGCTCACCGCGACGCTATGTTGTCCAATATGGCTACTTCTTTGATTCTTCACAAAAGAATCTTTACCACGTTGGCCAAAGCCAAAGCGTTGAGAGTGTACGTTGAGCCTCTGATCAATCGCGCAAAAGAAGATACTACCGCTTCTCGTCGTGTAGTTTTCCGCTATTTGCAGAGCAAAGAGGCTGTTACAGAATTGTTCAAAGAAATTTCGGTGAAGATAGCCGATCGCCCCGGAGGGTATACCCGTATTTTGAAGACAGGTAATCGCTTGGGCGATAACGCCAAAACTTGCTTCATTGAGCTTGTTGATTACAATGAAAACATGCTTAAAGAAAAAGTCGCTAAGAAAGCAACTCGTACGCGTCGTTCCAAAAAGAGTGCCGCTCCTGCTGCTGTGACTGCTGAGGCTCCTGCGAATGAGGCTCCTGTATCCGAAGCACCTGCAACTCCTGCCGAAGAGAAAGCAGCAGAATAAACTTTATTGCTTCATATATGGAAAAGAAAAGGCTCCGTTATCGGGAGCCTTTTCTTTTTTAGGAGAGAGGATAGAGGGCATCAGAGAGTATCGTTTCTTCTACCGGTTCTTTGTTATGGTAGAGAAACATTTTTTCTGTGTATTATTGTACCGTAGAGATTGCTATGTATTTATACCATATTGGCTGATGATAATGCCGTTGTTCATAGGGTCGCAAATGTTTCTGAATGAATTAGCGTTTTGTAGATGGGTAAAAAAAGGAACTGAAAATACAATTCAGTTCCTTTTTTTATGATTCCATTTTGTATTCACCAAAATGGATATAAGTCTTGTTACAGGCTTGTTATTTCACGACAACTTTGGTTGCGAATTGGCCGACTTTTACGATATAAATGCCGGGAATCGTCGTTAAATGACAATCTGTCTCTGTGACTTTTTGTGTAGAGATAAGTCGTCCGTCAGGTGTGAAAATAGAGAGCGTTTGTCCATTTGCTCCTGTTACGATAATTTTTCCTGTACCTCCGTATATTTTAGTAGAACTATCGACGGTTGTTTCGATTCCGCTTCCATTTAGATTGTCGATACGGATATTGTCGATGAGTATATAGGGCAAGAGAGCGTGATGCGAAAAGAGTCTCAGTTGTATAATTTGGTCTTTATAGTCGTTCAGAGAAACCTCGACTTTTACCCACCCGTCTTTGTCGGACAGCTCGTACATTTTGAATGTTTCCAAAAGGGTAGAGTTTCCGTTGTGTACAACCGATACGCTTAGCTCGTTATTGTTTGCTTCGTCTTCTCCTATGATATTGTATATATAGAACGTCAAGGTAGGAGTGGTGAGCCCGCTAAGGTCTATTTTTCCGGTGTCGAAAGTTCCGGTATCTTCTGAGTAAGAGCCCTCCGAACCCAGAAATCCGTTGTCTCCATCTTGCGATTCAATCTCCGAGTCTTCGGTTGTATAAGTACTCCATAAAGCATAGTCTTCGGGGTAAATACCGAAGATGTGGGATGCTTTCCCTTCTGCGAATGATTCGTGATAGGGGGTGGAATAAGCCGGTCCGATGGGTAAGAGGGGAGAATAGACGTAGTTTGAGATTCCTCCTTTGGTCTCGGCGACTACCGAATATTGGACAAAGGTTTGAACGGAGGTGTCATCGAGTGCTTTGAATGTTTTGGAAGTCCCGCTGATGTTTGAGAACAAAAGATTCGACTGGGAGCCTTCGCTGTAAATTCGGTAAGTTACAAATTCGGGATCGAGATTATTTCCTCGTATGTCGGTGGTAACGGGAGTCCAGGTGATAGTTACTTCTCCGGGAGTAGATGTTTCTACGAGCGTGATTCCGGTAGGATCCGAAGGTTCTAGTGTGCCTACGAATGCTTTCGTTTCGACAGCAGGGCTTTCTCCCGAAGCATTTACAGCAATGGCAGAATAAGTGTAACGGGAGCACTCGGGGACTTCGTCCACGAATGTCAATTCCGAACCGGGTTCAGGGGTAGAGAATGTTTTTATCAGATTGCCGTCTCGCATGAGTTTCACGCTTTCGAGCTCTGTTAGGTCTTGTCCGTTCAGGTCAAGAGTAGGAGCCGTAAGGGATATATCGGCTTTCAGCTCGCCGTTGGTACGAGTGTTAACCACGAGATTCGATGGGGCGGAAGGAGTAGAGGCTCCGGCGGCAGCGCCAATCTTCAAATTCTTAACTCTTAGGCCCAACATGTCTTTTTGGCTGCAACCGTGAATTCCAACGTAGAACGTGCCACTTTCTGCCGGAGAGATTGTTCCGGTATAAGCCTTGTAAGCTGTATGTGCTATTGAGGTTTTTTCTATAATGGGGTTGACTAATGCTTCGGGTGTTTTATCTTTGCCGAACATGACTTCAAACGTTTCATTGAAAGAGCCTCCGGTCATTATCTCTATGGAGAAGCTGTACATTTTACCGCCTTCGAGGTTCAGTGCCGGAGTAATCAACCAATCGTCCATATCTAGTTCGGAGTTGTAGGAAATTTGTGCTGAACCAAATTCAAAATACCATTTTGTTCCATCTTGATTACTGTCGATGATTGTATAGCTTTCTAAAAAGCTTTCATCGGCAAATGTTTCGGAATAGGGTGGCGTTAAAGGCTCCGCTTGGGCGTTTTGTGTATTTGTGACAGATTGACTGACTTGTGATGTCGCACTTAGTCCTAATGACATAGCGGTGCATAGAGATAAAGCCGCCCTTTTAATGTAATGAATTCTCATAATTGTGAAAATTTAATTAATGGTTGGTACTATGATAGATTAACTCATGTATATATTTTCCCTGTCTCTCTCAAACCTTTAAAACAAATTTATAGACAAAAGAAAAATGTATGAATATGTTGAAGTTAAAAATGTATAAAATCTGTCTAGAATAATACAGTTTGGAGTATTTCTTTTCAGTTGGAATAAAATCGATATTAGACTTATTTGTTTGATAAGATGGATAAAAATCGTATCTTGCCAAGAAAACAAAAGCGATTGTTTTTGTGTTTACTATTATAATACAGTTATAAACTAAATAAAGACCAATATGAAAATAGAAACGATCAAAGCTCGTGAAATTCTCGACTCTCGGGGAAATCCCACGGTAGAAGTAGATGTGATACTCGATTCTGGTATTATGGGGCGAGCTGCGGTTCCTTCTGGCGCTTCGACAGGAGTGCATGAAGCCCTTGAATTGAGAGATGGTGATAAGAACCGATATGGAGGTAAAGGCGTGGAAAAAGCAGTCCGTCATGTTAATGACGTTATTGCCAAAGCTTTGAAAGGGGCTAATCCATTTGAGCAAAGTCGCATAGATTCGGCTTTGATAGCCCTCGACGGTACTGCTACGAAATCGAAATTGGGGGCGAATGCTATATTGGGTGTCTCTTTGGCGGTTGCCAAAGCTGCGGCAGCACAATTGGGAATGCCGTTATATCGATATGTAGGAGGTGTCGATACTTATGTGATGCCTGTTCCTATGATGAATATCATCAATGGTGGTTCGCATTCCGATGCGCCTATTGCGTTTCAAGAATTTATGATTCGTCCTGTCGGGGCCGCTTCGTTCAAAGAGGCGCTTCGCATGGGAGCCGAAGTTTTTCATGCGCTGAAAAGCGTTTTACACGCTAAGGGATTGAGTACCGCTGTCGGTGATGAAGGCGGTTTCGCACCTGCATTGCCGGGAACGGAGGCAGCGATAGAGACGATTCTCGAAGCCATTAGCAAAGCCGGATATATGCCCGGCAGAGATGTGAGAATTGCTTTGGATTGTGCTTCGTCGGAATTTTATATCGATGGAGTGTACGACTATACTAAGTTTGAAGGAGCTAACGGTGTGAAGCGGACGACACAGCAGCAAGCCGAATATTTGCAAGACCTCATTTTGCGTTATCCGATAGATTCGATTGAAGATGGCATGAGTGAAGAAGATTGGGACGGTTGGCGGTTATTGACCGATTTGATTGGAGATAAATGTCAGCTTGTGGGGGACGATCTTTTTGTCACCAATGTCGAATATCTTACAAAAGGTATACGCCAACATTGTGCTAATTCCATTTTGGTAAAGCTGAATCAGATAGGTACGTTGACCGAGACGTTGAGGGCTGTCCAATTGGCACAGCGTAATGGATATACGGCTGTTATATCGCATCGTTCTGGGGAAACCGAAGATGCCACTATTGCCGATATTGCGGTAGCCACTAATGCTGGGCAAATAAAAACAGGTTCACTGAGCCGCTCCGATCGTATGGCCAAATACAACCAACTTTTACGGATCGAGGAACAATTAGGTGATATTGCCCAATATGGATATAAGCAGGTAAACTAGTCAAAAGTTAGGAAAAAGAAAATCCCACTACTTAAATAGTAATGGGATTTTTTTTTGGAAAAAATGTTTAATTATAAAATCGTGAAGTACAGTTTGTTGCAAGAAAGTTATGTTATACAGCATAAAAAAGTGGCAGAAATATTTGGAATGGAGTAGGGAAATGTATTAACTTTGCAACCGCAAAAGAGGAAACGGGGCACGCTCCGGGGAATTTTTTGCCAAGTTCATTGAAGGAATTGAAGAAGCAAGTGTAGTACAGGAAAAGAAGAGAGAAAGAAGTCAATTCGGTCAGGTAACGCTTCGAAGGTATAATAAAGAAAAAGAAAAGATACAACGAAGAGTTTGATCCTGGCTCAGGATGAACGCTAGCGACAGGCCTAACACATGCAAGTCGAGGGGCAGCGGAGAGGTAGCAATACCTTTGCCGGCGACCGGCGCACGGGTGAGTAACACGTATGCAATCCACCTGTAACAGGGGGATAACCCGGAGAAATCCGGACTAATACCCCATAATATGGGCTCTCCGCATGGAGGGTCCATTAAAGAGAGCAATTTTGGTTACAGACGAGCATGCGCTCCATTAGCCAGTTGGCGGGGTAACGGCCCACCAAAGCGACGATGGATAGGGGTTCTGAGAGGAAGGTCCCCCACATTGGAACTGAGACACGGTCCAAACTCCTACGGGAGGCAGCAGTGAGGAATATTGGTCAATGGTCGGCAGACTGAACCAGCCAAGTCGCGTGAGGGAAGACGGCCCTACGGGTTGTAAACCTCTTTTGTCGGAGAGTAAAGTACGCTACGTGTAGCGTATTGCAAGTATCCGAAGAAAAAGCATCGGCTAACTCCGTGCCAGCAGCCGCGGTAATACGGAGGATGCGAGCGTTATCCGGATTTATTGGGTTTAAAGGGTGCGTAGGCGGCACGCCAAGTCAGCGGTGAAATTTTCGGGCTCAACCCGGACTGTGCCGTTGAAACTGGCGAGCTAGAGTGCACAAGAGGCAGGCGGAATGCGTGGTGTAGCGGTGAAATGCATAGATATCACGCAGAACCCCGATTGCGAAGGCAGCCTGCTAGGGTGCGACAGACGCTGAGGCACGAAAGCGTGGGTATCGAACAGGATTAGATACCCTGGTAGTCCACGCAGTAAACGATGAATACTAACTGTTTGCGATACAATGTAAGCGGTACAGCGAAAGCGTTAAGTATTCCACCTGGGGAGTACGCCGGCAACGGTGAAACTCAAAGGAATTGAC
>ENA-OPFT01000416-OPFT01000416.1-human-gut-metagenome-genome-assembly--contig:-NODE-416-length-25756-cov-3.436131_pt1 | contig 25756 bp, 22 predicted proteins | sample MGYA00241714_ERZ501560 | MGnify/ENA primary metagenome ERZ501560 (study PRJEB25962, sample SAMEA2042392) | human gut metagenome | biome: human gut; feature: human-associated habitat; material: faeces...
TACTCTTTCGTTTTATTGTCTTTATTCCATACACATACTGAGCCGATGCTGTTTTCAGCATCTTTATAAGTAAACAGATATTTATCCGTTAAATCATTTGCCTTAATTTCATTTTCTAATTTAGTTTTATCTCCGACAGTCAGTTCATTTCCTGTTATTATATATTTTCTTTGGATAATAGCATTTACAAACTCTCTGTATTTGATAGTGACAGAAAGCGTATATGAGTTATTTGCCGTATCTTCAATCTTAATAAAGGCGTTTCCTAAGCTTTGTGGCTGCAAGCTTATTTTCGTGCCATCAAAATTCACACGGACAACACTTTCATTGCTATTAGTCATTTTGTAATTTCCATCACCTCCTTTTATATATAATGGAGTGGTTTTTCCACTGAATGGGGTAAGGTTAAAAGTACGTACCTCATTATCAAATACCACATTGGAATCTTCGTATTCAAGCGTGATAGGGCTTAATTCATCATCATTGCTACAACTTGCGAAATTGATTGCTGAGAGGAATAGCAGTAGTATTCCGAGTAGTTCTTTTGTTTTCATAATTTTTTAATCATAATGTTTTTATTGAAAAATGTATCTATTGTGCTTTTACTGCATAGCATTGAATAAAAAAGCGGAAGTCACATTCCTATCCGCCAAACAGGGAGTCCAAGCCCTACACGCACAACAGGTAATGCCACTCCCGCATATAAGGAAGGGGCATTTAAACTGTTTTCTTCGTGCGTGTACATTTTTGGACTTTTGTTTGGCACAGAAATCAGCTAAACGCTTCTTTATCTTAAACTATCAAAATCTGTCACATTGCTGTGACGACACAAATTTAGAAAGAATATTTCTAAATCTACATAATGGATTATATTTTCAGTCCTCTATTCGGTCCGTTCTCCATCTTTGATGTAATATTTAACTTTTGTTTAATTTCTTGGAATTTCATTCTGAACCATTCGAAAATTGTTATTCCGTCAATACACAAATGAAATTTTTCTTTCTTTTCGGGATTCTTTTTTATAATTGCCGTAGAATCATCTTCATGCCTTTTCAAATTTGCGAGATTTGATTATAGAAGATAATCTCAATAACACCTTTACGTTAATATGTCTGCCCTCCCCACTGGGAGAACGCTGCAAAGTTATAGAAAAGGCGTTGGAACTCAAAAGAAAATACCTTGAATTTCACGAGAGTAGGTTGTAGAGCATATTTTAGGGAATATATGAATACCCAAAGCTGTTTCTTGGTATCTGTACGAATAGCGAGCCTATAGAAACCGAATAGGGGCGATTTCCGAACAGTTTACTTGAATGAGATAGAAGAAGGTTGCTGGTTTCGGTGGCTACAATCAAAGGGAAAAGACGATTCCAAAAGATATTCAATAGAAACAACAACAATCAAAAAGGGGAATAGACTTCACAGCCACCCCCTTATTAGGATATTAAATGATGATTGCATTCTACAACCAAACATTTACAAGAACAAAGATAACGCTTTCCCAGTAAATATAAAAAAACGAAATGCCTCATATTTTATAATATATAGAGAGTCGGAATAGGTAGTAATTGCAATTACTGAGTATATTGAAATAACAAAGAAATTCATATATGCCCTATCCGTCAAAAGCACAGCATGGAGAACATAAACAGAAAACCAATATGCAGGAGCAAAAGCATTTCGTTAAAGAATCACAAAAAGAATAGATTGATAAAAGCAACAACCTTTCGACTAACACATAACTACTGAAACATCTACTGGGATTGAAACCCAAAACGAAAATGTTTCAGCTATGTTTCAGTAGAAAAAGATAAACCCCTGTAAACTTTTAATTTACAGGGGTTTATCTTCACCTTTTCGTACCCAGACCCGCATTTGAAATATTAAATCTGGAACAATCGGTTTAAATAGTAAAACGATGAAGTTTAAACTAAACCAAACTGATTATTAAATACTTATATCGGAATATAAAAATGATTCAATTTAATTGGATTGAAACAAATTTGGGATAAACGGGAACAATTTGGGAACAATTCACTATCTTTGCAGTGTTCAATCCAGAAATAGAATCGAAGCTTATGAAAGTGACTGCATTCATACGAAAAACGGCAAAGAAGAATGATTTAGAGACCAAAGCCACCATCTATTTCCGCCTGCGTGACGGAAAGAAAGACATCAAGGCGGCAAGTGAGCTTTCCATTAGCCCCAACCATTGGAGCCCGGAAAAGCAGGGATATAAAGACCGTGTGGCTTTGGTGCCGGAAGATGAAAAGATAGACTTGAACCATAAGGTACAGGCATTGACCCGAATGATTGAAAGGGAATATAGGGATGATGCCGACAGCGGATGGTTAGGAGAAGTGATAGACAGATTCCATCACCCGGACAAATACAAGACGGAAGAAGAACTGGCCGCTGAAAATCCACCAACTTTTGCCGAACTGTTTGACGAGTTTTTGGAAAAGCATAGTCTGTCGGAAGTGAGGAAAAAGAATTTCCGTGTGGTAAAAAGAGCACTCATGCGCTATGAGCTGTTCATCAGAGAAACAAGGAGGGGTATGAAAGACTTTTCGCTGGACATAAATACAGTTACCAAAGATACGCTTGCAGACATTTGGGATTTTATGGAGAATGAACACGCTTACGCCGAAGAATATCCTGAGATTTACGCTACTATTCCCGAAAAGCGTACTCCACAACCCAGAGGAAAGAATACGCTCATTGATTGCTTCTCGCGCATACGTACCTTTTTTATATGGTGCTATAATCAGGGGAAGACTATCAACCGCCCGTTTGACAAATTTCCGATTGAAGAATGTCTTTACGGTACACCTATTTATATAACCTTGCAGGAACGTAACCAACTATTTGAAGCAGATTTATCTATGCGCCCACAATTGGCAGTGCAACGTGACATTTTTGTATTCCAAACTGTGGTGGGTTGTCGTGTAGGTGACTTTTATAAACTCACGAAGAAGAACCTCGTGAATGGTGCATTGGAGTACATTCAAGGAAAGACGCGCAATCATAATCCAAGAACGGTGAGAGTGCCATTGAACGACATCGCCAAAACCATTCTTGAACGCTACAAAGACTATGATGGAGAAACTTTGCTCCCGTTCATATCGGAGCAGAAATATAATCAGGCTATCAAGGAGGCTTTCAGACTTGCCGGACTGAACAGAATCGTTACGGTGCTTAACCCTCTGACCCGTAAGCCTGAGCAGAAGTATCTGTACGAGGTCGCCACCACACATACGGCTCGAAAGACCTTTATCGGGAATATGTATAAAAAGGTGAAAGACCCGGATTTGGTTTCATCGGTATCGGGGCATAAAGAAGGCAGCAAGGCTTTCCGCCGTTACAGAGAGATAGACGAAGAGATGAAACAGGAACTCGTACATTTGTTAGACTAAATAAAAGCAAACTATGGCTCAACAGGATTTTGAACACTTCAAGCAGGAGATTAAAGATTGGCTTGATAGTCATCCGGAGGAATACGACCATTTCGTTGCGGAAGTCAATGACAAATCAGCTATTGGACTATACAAAGTTTTCAAAGTAGGCATGAAACTTGCTCCCAAGCTGATGCGCAGGTATCAGATGGAATGTCACGGAGACCTTGCTGATGAAAGGCAGATGCAAGATTATGCAGCAGATGCAGATACCGCTAAATTATTGGTAGATGAATTTCACAACATAGATAAAGATTCGATAGTTCCGGCTATGTTGGCATGGCTGTATTATGGCAAGTGCTATGAAACAATGGTTAACCAACTTGAAGCGGAAGCGAACAATCCGAGAAACAATTTTATAGAACAAAAAATCTCTGCAATCATGATTCGGGTTGTCATTAAGAGTAGTATCCGCAACAAGATGCGGACGAAAGAGGATTGGGAAAGTTTCAGGCGTGAGAAGAAGGCCATTGAAGAAGGGAATGTGATGGAATCATGTATTGAGGAATTAGGGGCTATGAGTGAAACGATAACGGAAATGCCAACAAATACGGAACAGCCACTTTACTTACGGGATTATCTACTTGGCGACAAGGAAATGCTTTTGGGAAAAATCAAGCTAAGAGTTTCCACACAACACACAGGTACCGATTTGGCAAGGCTATATTTCGCATTGCAGGAAGAGCAGCTTTTAAGCCGTTGTGATGTGACTACATTCCATAGGTTACTTGGCAATGAATTACCCAACTGTGACTTGAAAAGTGTGCGTAACTTACAGATAGCCATTAAGAAGTTGAACGACAGCACGAATAAAGGGAAAATAAAAGACTGCGGTATGGAACGGACGTACATCAATGAATGGCGGAGTTATCTTACCAAAGCAGACTAAAGAAAATACGAACATAATAGCTTATGAATATGGATAAAGACATTATCGCAGAAGAAGTCAATGCCGAATATCTGAAAGGGGTTATATACTACGTCCGGGGTGTTCGCGTAATGCTTGATATGGATTTGGCTAAAATCTACGGATATAGCACCAAAGACTTTAACCGTCAGGTCAAGAACAATATTGAGAAATTCGAGCAAGACTTCATGTTTCAGTTGACCAATGAAGAGTGCGAAATCTTGAGGTGCAAAAATTCCACCTCAAGTTGGGGCGGTCGCCGATACAACCCCTATGCCTTTACGGAACAAGGAATATATATGCTCATGACCGTTTTGAAAGGTGAGTTGGCAACCAAGCAAAGTAAGGCATTGATTCGCATCTTCAAGCAGATGAAGGACTACATTGTTGACAACCAGCCGTTGTTGGGACAGAGGGAATACCTCCAGCTTTCTTTGCAGACAACTCAGAACACCAAAGACTTGCTTGATTTGCGTAAATCCTTATCGGCTGTCGATGATAAGGTTGCCAGCATAATAGACACATTGGGCAATGTCGTAACCAAGTCGGAACTGGCGAATGTCATGCTTGACTTTTGCAATCCTACCGTCAGGAGAGGATGGCTGATACTCAACGGCCAGCCTGTGGAATCCGATTTGGCTTACCAGCAGATTTATGCTACAGCCAAGAAAACGATATTTGTGGTAGATAATTATATCGGATTAAAGACATTGGTACTCTTGAAAGAGGTTTCTGCCAATGTGAAGATTACTGTATTCTCAGACAATATCGGCAATCGACTACATCAGGCGGAGTTTAATGACTTCTGTCGGGAATATCCCGATGTTTCTGTTTCGATGCAAACATCCGGCGGTATATTCCATGACAGATATATTGTCATTGACTATAAAACAGCCGATGAGCAGATTTATCATTGCGGTGCCTCATCCAAAGACGGAGGAAATAAAGTAACGACCATTACAGCCGTTACCGATGGAGAAATTTATCATCCCGTGATAGACCAACTTCTGAATAATCCAGCATTAGTGTTGCGATAAAGTCTTGCTAAAATGGGATTTTAAGCATAGCGATAAACGGGATTAATTCGGCATTCATTTCGTTTCTTTCGTTTCCAATTTCGCCGAAATAAGCGAAACGCAAATCATTGAGTTTTAGCGAAATCCATTTATACTTTTGCACCATCGTTCCGATACGGGAGCGGTGGTGCAATCGTTTATAATGCTGCCGAAACGGTTGCGCCGGACAATACGGCGGTATTGATTTTGATTATGACTGACTTGATGCAGATTATCTCCAATGGTGCAGCCAATATCAAACTGGAGATTACAAGCGAGGACTTGCGCGTATTCTCGGATGAACTTATCAATCGCGCGATAAACGAAGTGGCACTGGCTTTCCGTGCTGCCGATGAAGAACGGTTGCTTAGCCGGGAAGAAGTAAAGGATATGTGCGGAGTGTGCGATGCGACCTTATGGCATTGGAACAAACGGAACTACCTGAAAGCCGTCAAGGTTGGCAGTAAGGTAAGATACCGACTGTCGGATGTGAAGCGCATATTGGGTGGAACAAGCAAAACTGGCGACAATGGAAGCAAATGAGAATATAATTCCACAAACCGGGAGAGTGGAGGATGAATATGTACGTATCGGCACCACACTGTTCCGAATATTGAACCAACCGATGATGAACGGCTCGTTTCGCAAAATACGTGTGGAGTGGAAGATGAGTACCTTCCGGCAAGACCATAGCAAGGATGAGATAGCGCAGATACCCAAATATGACGGTTTCTGCACCATGCCCAGCCATACGGACTATCGTCACAATGTGAACGACTTTTATAATCTCTATGAACCGATAACCCATATTCCGGCAGAAGGGGATTTCCAACATATCTGCTCTTTAGTGAAACATATCTTCGGTGAACAGTATGAGTTGGGAATGGATTACCTCCAACTATTATACTTGAAACCAACACAGAAGTTGCCGATACTCCTGTTAGTGTCGGAAGAACGAAATACGGGCAAGAGTACATTCTTGAATTTTCTCAAAGCATTGTTTCAGGAGAATGTCACGTTCAATACTAATGAGGATTTCCGCAGCCAGTTTAATGCGGATTGGGCAGGCAAATTGATGATTGTGGTGGATGAGGTGTTGCTTAACCGCCGTGAGGACAGCGAGCGGTTGAAGAACCTAAGTACGGCACATTCCTACAAAATGGAAGCCAAAGGCAAAGACCGTTATGAAGTACAGTTCTTCGCCAAGTTCGTGCTATGTTCCAACAACGAGAATTTTCCCGTTTACATTGAGCCGGAGGAAACACGCTATTGGGTGAGAAAGATCTGCAGATTGGAAAAGGATGACACATCATTTTTGCAGAAACTGAAAGACGAGATTCCGGCCTTTCTGTACCACCTACAACATCGGGATTTGACCACCAAAGAAGAAAGCCGCATGTGGTTTGCGCCATCACTTATCCGCACGGAGGCATTGGAAAAAATCATCCGTTGTAACCGTAGCCGCATTGAGCTTGATATGGCAGAACTGTTGCTTGACATCATGGACACGATGCAGGTGGATGTGGTGGATTTCTGCATCAACGACCTGTTGGCATTGTTCAACTATTCGATGGTAAGAGTGGAACGCCATCAGGTGAGGAATGTCTTGCAACAATGTTGGAAACTGGAGCCTGCTCCCAATGCGCTGTCTTATTCCACTTACCAAATATCCGTGTTGCCGGGGCAGAAGTATTCCGCATCATCTAAGAAAGTGGGACGCTTTTATACCGTTACCCGTGAAAAGTTGAAAGACTACCGTTGAATTTGTTGAGTCTGATGAAACATAAGAAAGAACGTATGCATATGGCCTATATGATTCAACAACACCCTCAACAGATTTCAACGGAAAACCTTGCCTACCAAAAGAGAATATCGATTGCTGACAAATCTTCCCGATGTGAAGCATCCTCTTTTTTCTTCCCTCTTTTTGTATTCCGCTCAACGGATTCAACAAAATCAACATGGAGTAAACAATCGTGAAACCAAGCTAAATGACATTCATATGAAGACAGAAAATTTGACTGCCGCCATCGCACGGCATGACCCGCTCTTGGCGGATGCGGTCGGCAAAATGGTCGGTTACATTCAAGACAAGTGGGCAGCACCGTACCCATCAAAGGAACAGACGGAAGCGGTCAATGCCTATCTCCGTTCAGTCCATGCGGACGGTGACGGCACGATGAGCGAGAACAACATCGCCCACCGCAGGATTGCCACGCAGAAGATAACCATCAATGCCATCCGGGTGCTTGACCATGACCAGCTCGACCGTTTGCAGGATGTGCTGAACCACATCGCAGCGGACAGGGAATACCACATGCCGGAACACGGGTATGGCATGGGCAGGTAGCTGACCGGTGTAACACCTATAAATATCATAGAATATGTGCAAGAACGAACAGACCATACATTACTGCACCATCCTTTCCGCCGGGCAGTGGGATTTCCTTTTGGACGGCAAAGCCGCCATCGACAGGCAGAAGTGTCTGCACAAGCTGATGACCGCCGCCGTGCGGACAAAGACCGCCCTCCGTATCAAGGGAGTTGAGATTGAGTTGGAGGTGGGACAGGCGGCAGCTTCCGATGTGGAACTGGCGGAGTATATGGGCTGCAACCGAAAGACCATCGGAAAGCTCATTGACAGTTTCAACAGGCTCGGTATGCTGACCACCCGAACCAACAACCGCACTTCCGTACACACCCTGCATTTCCTGACGGGATGGTATGTGGATGGTGTCCTGTTGACCAATCCCCATTATGTTAAGCCAGCGGCAGTTTCCAAAGGACAGGCAGACGGAGTGCGGACACCATACTCTAATGATATGCCGTTGGAGGATAAGCCGTGTACCTTGTCGGACGGTTACCAATGCCCAATGCAGGATGCGGACAGCATGGCAGGCGGAGCAGCCGCCCTTTCTTCTTCCCTTTGTTCGCTTGTAGTTTCCGACTGTTCGGATGACAGAGCGGATGCGGAGGACAAGGCAGACAATTCCCATGTCAAAGACAAGGACAACGGGCAGCATGGTAATAACCCCGTAGAAAGCCCGAAAGAAACGCAGGACGGCACGATTGGCGGCGTGGAAGACCCGACATAGCCGGGAGGAACTGACGGGCGCACAGCGCAGGATTTCAGCGGTACTCCATTGGTGGGCGTGACTGACTGGGCTTGCCCAGATATAGCCCACTATAACTTCTCCGCTGCGCTCCGAAGTTGTGGGCTCTCCCGAGGGGCTTAGGACGCTGCCCTAAGAACCCGGCAAGGACTTTCAGCCCTGTGCAACCCGACCAAAGAGTGACCCCCTCTTTGGAAACTCCGCTTAGTGGCTTCCACCCCTAAGAACCCGGAGCAGGAAGTGACCCTCTCCCTGCACCCTCCGATTAAGGCTCTGCCCTAATGACCCGAAGTGAAACTCAAAAAACATAAAAACCTATGGCACAGAAGACATCCATCAACATCAAGCCGTGCAACATCGGCAGCAGCGAAGCGCATAACAAGCGGACAGCGGAATATCTCGCCAATATCCGCAGGGAGAAATTTTACATCCGTACCGACCTCATGGCAGGAAACGAAGCATGGGTATCATCTGATTTCGGCGAAACCACGCTCACCGAGCGTTATAATTTGATAGCCGCAATGGTCAAGGAAAAGACAGGTCGGGCGATGCAGACCAAAGACCGGGAACGGGTGAACAAGAAGACGGGCAAGGTGACCATAGTCCGTGGCAGCACTCCGCTCAAGGAGGGTGTGGTCGTCATCAAAGAAGATACCACGATGGAGCAGTTGCAGCGTTTCTGTGAGGTGTGTAAACAGCGTTGGGGTGTCACAGCCCTGCAAGTGTTCATCCACCGTGACGAGGGGCATTACGGAATACCCGGAGACAATGCCACATGGAAGCCCAACCTACACGCCCATATCGTATGGGACTGGATGAACCACGATACGGGAAAGTCCTGCAAGTTGGACGAGAAAGCCATGAGTGAGATGCAGACCGTTTTGGCTGGGTGTCTTGATATGGAAAGGGGCACCTCAAAGGAAGTGACGGGAAAGGAACATCTGGAGCGCACGGACTTCATCATCGCCAAGCAGAAGCAGGAAGCGGAACAGGCGAAAGCTGCAAGGCAAGCCGCCATCGCCGCCAAAGAGGAAGCCGAAGCGGAACTCATGTTTGTGGAGGGCGAGAACAAGGCGAAAGAGCAGTACCGCCGTTCCCTTGACAGCGAGATTGTCGAAAGGGAGCAGCAACTCAAAGACGAGCGCAAGGCGAAAGTGGACAGCATATTGGACAGCGTCGGCAGTCTTGTGGGGGTCGGCAAATCCGCAGCGGTCGAAAAGGAAAACGCCAAACTGAAAGCCGAGAACGAGCGCATGAAGAAAGCCTTTGCCGAAGCCGTAAAGGACAAGGCGGAGGAACGGACAAAGGCATTGGTAGCCGAAAAACAGAAAGTCGAAGCGGAGCGTGACAGGGCTTTGGTGCAGAGCCGTTCACTTGCCATTGAAAGGGACAAGGCGGTACGGCAGCTTCAGGAGCAAAAGGACGGCGAGCGGCAGCGCATCAGCCAAGCTGTGAGCCAAGCCACGGCGGAGAAAGACAAGACCATCCGCCTGTTGCAGAGTACGCTGAAAGCGAGCAGGTATATCCTAAGCCTGTTTGCGGATATGCTCTACAAGGCAAGCGAGGTATTCAGGCGAGCCATAGATGCGATTATCCATTTCGGCACGGAGCAGCACAAGTCATTCTTCGCCCCGCCTGAAGCCGCCGACATCAAGAGCGTGATGCAGGAGTACGGGGAAACGACCGAACAGCAGAAAGCGGTCGGCGCATGGCTCTGTGATTATGCGGAGAGCCGACAGCCTTTTGATGAAATAAAACATCGCCATACACTCAAAGAGGTTGGCGATGTGGCAGAGGGGCAGTATGATTGGAAGATTAATAATTCGCAAAGCATACAGAGATAGCGTTTTCGTAAAAATACGCAAAGGTCTTACACTCGTTTATCTTTTATGGTTTTTCGCAAAACAGGCAATCGCTTGATTATATTACCGCTAAACAAAACCAAAGCTGACAGTCCTATACTATAATGCCACATTCCTAATCCTGACCCGGAACCATTCACCCCTAACAGGGCACATCCGGTCAAGGCTAAAATGATAAACACCAAAGACACGGCGATGGTAACATGGCTTTTACGCCCAAGTCCATTTTGAAACAGACTTTTGTACCATCCCCAATGGGTCTTGACATGGATTGCAACGAATACCGTAAACAAGAAACTGCCTATGATATGCCCCAAGGCCCATGTATGCCACAGTTCATGACTGTTCCCATGACCTGCAATATGTAGCTCTATTCCTGTGAATACAGTAAAGAGAAACAAGGGTATTAAACACCAGTCTATGATAAAAATACGCTTCATAATGTTACTTTTCATCAAGTTGGTTGGAGTTTTTCTTTTTCCACGGCTTTATGACAGATACCGCCACGATATATATAAAACCGACAAGCTGGATTATTCCGGCAACAGCGACATGATAGACATTATCCCAATATACATCTGCACTGATATTTTCGGAAAGCATTTTCTGTGCATATACGACATTCTCTTTGATTGTCGCTCCCATATAACCTGCTCCTATAATTATCAATAGGATAGTAAGAATCCATTTGACAGTGAGCCATCTTTGCTTGAAAAACCCCCACCGGGTAAATGCACCATAAACTATTGCAGTAATGACTATACCGACACCTCCGGGAATAAGGAAAAACTCGTCCACTATCAAATGCGCAACAGCTGTCGTGTACATTGTTTCTTTTGTATCAGGGGTTAATCCCAATTGCAGGCTGACCAATGCCATGACTCCGCCAATCCACATGATAGCAAAAAGAAGATGGCAAATCTTCAAAACTTTAAGCCCAGTTGTACCCAATTTCTTCATTTTTATCAACGATTTTTTATTTGCGATGTGCAAAGGTCGTCAATCAATTGGATACTGACGATAACAATTGTAAAGAAATGAATTTTAGCGGCGGTTTCTTATTCGTGACAGCGAAACCGGGGTTATTCCAAGATAAGAAGCAATGTAATGCTGTGGTACTCGCTGAATAATATTGGGATGTTCATTCAATAGTTCTTCATACCGCTGTTGGGGCGTATTTCTTATACGGGACAAGAATAATTGCTGATAGGCATGAAAACGGTCGATGAGTTTTTCTTCATACTGTTGTCTTAACGAGGGATTATGGTCAATAAGGTTAAAAAAGTCATCCCTTTTGATTGATTCTACTTCTGCAGGCTCTATACTCTCTAAAAAGAAAAGACTTGGCGTGCGCTTATACAAGCTGTCGAACGAAGCGACAAAATCTCCCTCGAAGAAAAATTGGAAAGTCATGTCTTTGCCTGCATTATAGAAAAACAACCGCAAACAACCTTTATGCACCAAATAAAGTCTTTGGGCAACTTTTCCCTCTTCCAAAAGAATTGTTTTGGCAGGAATTGACAAATACTCTGTTTTTATTTGCAATTCAGCAAGATGGCTACTTTTTATCATAGTGCAAAATTACAAAAAAAAGAACTTACGGCAATCATGATAATTCCTCGATTTAAGTCAATTTGTACTTTTATTGGCTCATATTCTATTTAACAATTTGATTTTCAGCAATAGTAAGTAATTCCCCGACAATACTTATTGTTTTCCATCTATTCAATATATTGCAAGGAGAATAATGTTTAAGCGTATTCAATCCCATTTAAAGAGCTGGCGAATAAGTCCGTGTGGGAACAAAACGGGAACAATAGGCACAAAATAAAATCGGCTAAGCATTGATACTCAATTACTTAGCCGATTTCTTTGTACCCAGACCCGGGGTCGAACCGGGATGGAAGTGAATCCACTGGTGTTTGAGACCAGCGCGTCTACCGATTCCGCCATCTGGGCATGCTTGATTTCTCAATTGCGGTGCAAAGATACGGCTTTTTTCTAAACCTGCAATACTTTTCCTAAAAAAAGGAGAAAAAAGTCATAAAACTCTCTACAAAGATTCCGTGTTTCCAAAATATAGTGTACTTTAGCAGAAACTTTTAAAACAAACGATATGACAACAAATAAGGATAACTTCTGCGTTATCATGGGTGGAGGTATCGGTAGCCGATTCTGGCCATTCAGTCGAAAAACGCTCCCAAAACAGTTTCTGGACTTCTTTGGCACAGGCAGATCACTGCTTCAACAAACCTTCGACCGCTTCAATAAAGTTATTCCTACAGAGAACATACTTATCGTTACAAACGACCTGTACGCCGATCTTGTAAAGGAACAGCTCCCTGAATTGAATCCTGAACAAATACTGCTGGAACCTACACGCAGAAATACTGCTCCGTGTATCGCATGGGCAGCCTATCATATCCGCGCATTGAACCCGAATGCCAATATTGTGGTAGCCCCGTCTGACCATTTGATTCTGAAAGAAGGCGAATTCCTTGATGCCATCGAAAAAGGTCTGACGTTTGTATCCCAATCGGAAAAACTGCTTACCCTCGGAATTAAACCCAACCGTCCTGAAACAGGTTACGGTTATATACAGATAGCCGAACAAATCGGAGACAACTTTTATAAAGTGAAGACCTTCACCGAAAAACCGGAACTGGAATTAGCTAAAGTATTCGTAGAAAGTGGAGAATTTTATTGGAATTCCGGGCTCTTTATGTGGAATGTAAACTCTGTCATTAAAGCTGTAGAGGCATTACTCCCCGAACTGGCTTCTAAATTGGTTCCGGGTAAAGACGTATATGGCACTCCAGCCGAAAAGGCTTTTATCGACGAAAATTTCCCTGCATGCCCTAATGTCTCCGTTGACTTCGGTATCATGGAAAAGGCCGACAATGTATATGTTTCATTGGGAGATTTCGGCTGGTCTGACTTAGGAACATGGGGATCTCTTTACGACTTGTCTCCAAAAGATGAGGAAGGAAATGTGACGCTGAAATGCCAGTCATTACTATACAATAGCAAAGGAAATGTTGTAGTACTCCCGGAAAATAAGCTCGCTGTCATCGATGGACTGGAAGGTTATCTTATTGCTGAGTCAGACAACGTGCTGCTCATCTGCAAAAAAGACGAAGAACACTCCATCCGTAAATATGTAAACGATGCACAAATAAAATTGGGTGAAGATTATATTTAACCGGAAAATGAGAATTGAAAGCACAGGCTTTCAAACCAGAATAAAGGAAACGGGGACTGAATTTACTTCAGTCCCCGTTCTTATTATCAAAAGGAAGAAGTTTTATTTCTAGAGCGCTGTACGAATCGCTTCGGCAATTGCTTTAAATTCTTCATCAGAAAGCTTCAGTTTCGGATTAGAGAACAGCATATCCGATTCTTTCTGGATAGGAATGAGATGTATATGCGCATGAGGTACTTCTAAGCCAATCACTGCTTCACCCACTTTCTTACAAGGAAAAGCTTTCTCAATAGCGCGTGCCACTTTCTTGGCGAAAACATGCATTGCTGCCAAATCTTCGTCACTCAAATCGAAAATATAATCCACTTCCTGCTTGGGAACGACCAACGTATGGCCTTTCACCAATGGATTGATGTCCAGAAACGCAAAGAATTTATCATCCTCTGCCACCTTATAGCTCGGTATTTCACCTGCGATAATTCTACTGAATATTGTTGCCATAGCTTTTATGATTATAAATTAAGGCAAGCCCGCATGTGGACCTGCCTTTACATTAAAATGATATGTTCATTACTTCAAGGTTAACCATACCCTGCGGTACTTTGATTTCGGCCACCTCACCTACCTTCTTACCAAGTAAGCCTTGTGCAATGGGAGTGTTAACAGAAATCTTACCTTCTTTCAGGTTAGCTTCGCTTTCCGAAACGATAGTGTAGGTCATCTTCATGCCGTTCTTCACGTTCTTCAACTCTACCTTATTCAATATCTGCACGGAGTCTGTTTTCAGCTTAGACTCATCAATAATCTTGGCATCTGCTATTATCGTCTTCAATTTATTGATTTTCATCTCAAGCATGCCCTGAGCCTCTTTGGCAGCATCATACTCTGCATTCTCCGACAAGTCACCTTTATCACGTGCTTCGGCTATTGCAGCCGAAATCTTAGGACGTTCTACCGTCTCCAATTCTTTCAGTTCGGCCATCAATTTCTTGTAGCCATCTTCTGACATATAAGCCATACTTTTTTCCTCCTTTTTAGTTTCTAAATGGTATTATATAACAAAAAAGAATTCCAACATGGTCAGCATGCTGGAACCCTCTTTCGATTTTTCTTTTGCAAAGATAGCCTTTTAAACAATACGTGTCAAGCAAAAATTGCTGCTATGTAACATATTTAAATAAAAACTTCTAATTTATAACAAGTTACAACAGCGCTTTCACAGCAGCATCCAGGTCTTTTATAGTCTCTCCACGAGCACTCAGTTCACTATTCCGGTTGATCAGGAACAACGAAGGAACCTCCTTAACGTTATACATGCCAGCCACATTTGAGTAAATTCCATTGGCATCTCTTACACAAATCCAAGGTAGATTGTCAGCAGTTGTTTTCCAAAAATGTTCGTCTGCATCCAGTGAAACCTGATAAATCACCAGTCCTTGGTCTTTATATTTAGTATAAAGATCATTCAACAAGAAATTATGGGGAGCAGAAGCTGCACTCTGGTAAATAGTGAAGTCAAGCAATACAACTTTACCTTTCAGTTCACTCAGTTTATGAGTGTTGCCTTTCATATCACGAAGAGCGATATCGATGATACCAGTTTCAGAAATCGCCTCTTCCGGCAACTCCAGAACTTTCTGTTGCGGTGTACGGGTATTTTTCATTCCCTTAATCACAATATTATAAAGGTTTTTAGAGCGTACGGCATGCGGATAATAGTTATTCAGGCTGGTTGCTACAGCAGCAAAACACTTGATATCTTCTTTACTGTTCAAAGGATCGAAAATAAGATAGTTATTCAGCTTCTGGAATAAAGCGAAATAAGCAGCCGCCGTGTTGGGAGCAGAAAAGATATATTTTGTTTTCACTTCATCTTTATAGTCCTTCATCAAGGTAGCCAATTTCTCTTCAAACACATCAGCACCTATCTGATGAGCTTGCATCTTCTTCACCAACTCATTCACCTCATTTTGCAACTGCACTTGTTTCAATGTCAGTTCTTTTATCTTGGTACTATTTGCCGATCCCTCCACCGTATAAGCAGTAGCAAAATCAGCATACGGAGCTTTCAGCCCGATAGTTTCCGTAGAATCTACTGAGAAATTGATAACCTTTTCGTCCACACGAAGGCGGTAAAATTCCGGAGACTCCGGACATGTTTGTTTGAAACTGAAAGAACCGTCACCCTTCAATTTAACAGAATCCAAGGGTACGATACCCTCCAAAGCAGCAGCTTCCAGATACAGCATTTTACCGTCGGCACCTGAAACTTCGCCTTCAACTTTGAATTTCGGTTCAGAATTACATGCGCTCAAAGCCAAAGCGGCAAGCGCAACAATACAGATCTTTTTCATATTTAGCTTCTTAATTTCTATTAGAACGAACGTGCAAATATAGCTCTTTTCAAGTTTAGTCAAAGCATTTTCATTGCATCTTCCACACGGAAATTCAAAAAAATAGTCAATTATAAACTTTTTTATCTCATTCCCACCTGATTACATGAATTAATATGTATCTTTGCACGAATTTTGAAAGAAAATATAGATAAAACATTTTTTATGATTAACCCAATTGTTAAGACGATCGAGCTTCCTGATGGCAGAACCATCACACTCGAAACGGGAAAGCTGGCAAAACAGGCAGACGGTTCTGTAATGCTTCGTATGGGCAACACCATGCTTTTAGCTACTGTTTGTGCCGCCAAGGACGCAGTTCCCGGAACAGATTTCATGCCATTACAGGTAGAGTACAAAGAAAAATTCTCCGCATTCGGACGTTTCCCCGGCGGTTTCACAAAGCGCGAAGGACGCGCTTCTGACTACGAAATCCTCACTTGCCGCCTCGTTGACCGTGCTCTCCGCCCCTTATTCCCTGATAATTTCCATGCAGAGGTATACGTAAACATCATTCTTTTCTCAGCAGACGGCGTAGATATGCCCGACGCTCTGGCCGGACTCGCAGCTTCTGCCGCACTTGCAGTTTCAGATATCCCCTTCAACGGACCTATTTCCGAAGTACGCGTAGCACGCATCAACGGACAATTCGTCATCAACCCTACCTTCGAACAACTAGAACAAGCCGATATGGACTTGATGGTGGGCGCCACTTATGAAAACATCATGATGGTGGAAGGCGAAATGGACGAGGTTTCCGAGCAGGACTTGCTGGAAGCGATGAAGGCCGCACACGAAGCCATTAAGATTCAGTGCAAGGCACAGATGGAACTGGCAGAAGAAGTAGGCTCTACCGTGAAACGCGAATATTGCCACGAAGTGAACGACGAAGAACTCCGTAAGGCCGTTCACGACGCTTGCTACGACAAGGCTTATGCCATTGCCGCTTCCGGAAACAAGAACAAGCACGAACGCATGGATGCTTTCGATGCCATCCGCGAAGAATTCAAGGCACAGTTCTCCGAAGAAGAACTGGAAGAAAAGGCAGCCCTCATCGACCGTTACTATCACGATGTGGAAAAAGAGGCGATGCGCCGTTCCATTCTGGACGAAGGCAAGCGCCTTGACGGACGTAAGACGACCGAAATCCGTCCTATCTGGTGTGAGACCAGCTACCTGCCCGGCCCTCACGGTTCCGCTATCTTTACACGTGGCGAAACACAGTCTTTGTCTACTGTGACTTTAGGCACCAAGTTGGACGAGAAGATTATCGACGACGTATTGGAACACGGAAAAGAACGTTTCCTTCTGCACTACAACTTCCCTCCGTTCTCTACGGGCGAAGCCAAGGCACAGCGCGGTGTAGGCCGTCGTGAAATCGGCCACGGCCATCTGGCATGGCGTGCATTGAAGGGTCAGATTCCTGCAAACTATCCGTATGTAGTACGCGTGGTATCCGATATCCTCGAATCAAACGGTTCTTCTTCCATGGCTACCGTATGTGCCGGAACTCTGGCATTGATGGATGCAGGTGTGAAAATCAAGAAACCGGTATCAGGTATCGCCATGGGATTGATTAAGAATGCAGGCGAAGACAAATATGCCGTATTGTCCGATATCCTCGGTGATGAGGACCACTTGGGCGACATGGACTTCAAGGTGACCGGAACAAAAGACGGTATCACCGCCACTCAGATGGACATCAAAGTGGACGGTCTGTCATACGAAATCCTCGAAAAGGCATTGCTGCAGGCTAAAGAAGGCCGCGAATATATCTTGGGCAAAATCACCGAGTGCATTGCCGAGCCTCGCGAAGACCTGAAACCTCACGCTCCGCGTATCGAGACAATGACCATTCCCAAGGAATTCATCGGTGCTGTCATCGGCCCTGGTGGAAAGATTATCCAAGGTATGCAGGAAGAAACCGGTGCTACCATTACTATTGAAGAAGTGGACAACATCGGTAGAATCGAAATCGCCGGTACCAATAAGAAGAGCATCGATGATGCTATGCGTATCATCAAAGGGATTGTAGCTGTCCCCGAAGTAGGCGAAGTCTACAAAGGCAAGGTACGCTCCATTATGCCTTACGGTGCATTCGTTGAATTCCTGCCGGGTAAGGACGGCTTGCTCCATATCTCCGAAATCGACTGGAAACGTCTGGAAACAGTAGAAGAAGCCGGTATCAAGGAAGGTGATGAAATTGACGTAAAACTTCTCGACATCGACCCGAAGACCGGAAAATTTAAGCTGTCACGCAAAGTATTGCTTCCGAGACCGGAAAGACAAGAAAGACCGGAAAAGAAATAAGAAATCTCTTATTCTTTAAGTATATAAAGCCTGGTGGAACCCCATCAGGCTTTCTTTTTGTCAATACTGCCAGAAATGGCTCTGAAAAAACAAGGCATAATGCTTGCATATTCCAAAAAGATTATGTTTTTTTGCTATGTAAAGCCTTATATTCCATAAAGAACCTCAATTAATGTCCGGTTTAAGGAGCCTACATACTATGAATCTTTTCTCACGCTTTTTCCAGGAGAACCAAGAAAAGTTTTTGGCTTTTGCTTATTCTTATCTCAGGGATAAAGCAGAAGCGGAAGACGTTGTGATGGAATCCATGATTGCCTTATGGGAAAACCGAGACCGCTGGGAAGAAAACAGTAACCTGCATGCCCTGCTGCTGACCATCATAAAGAACAAAGCCCTGCACGTACTCGAGCACAAGCAGGTGCGTCTGCGAGCGGAAGAAACCATCAGCAGCCACAACCTGCGCGAACTGGACTTACGCATCTCCACCTTGAAAGCCTGCGAACCGGACCAGATATTCAACACGGAAATACAGCATATCGTAAATAAGACCTTACAGGAAATGCCCGAGCAAAGCCGGAAGATATTCATGTTGAGCCGATACCAGAACCTGGCAAACAAGCAGATTGCCGATAGTCTGGACATATCACTTAAAACCGTAGAGGCACACATCACCAAAGTGCTGCGGATTCTCCGGCTGAGACTGAAAGATTATCTTGTTACCATACTCATAATATTAATATCCTAAAAAATGCTTCTACGGAATAGGGTTACCGCCCACTTTCCGGTTATATATACAAAAGGTAAAAAGAGCACGTTTTAGAAAAGAAATAAATTATTGACAATGAACCAAGAGCTATTATATAAATATTTCAAAGGTATTACTTCCGTTGAAGAAGAAAAGATGATACTCGACTGGATAGACGCCTCGGATGAAAACCGGAACATCTTCCTGAAAGAGCGCATGATATACGACATTTCCTTGTTCTCGGACAAGCAGGGAAACAATGAAAAGAAAACGGTGCACATCATGCCGATGCTCCGCTGGGCGGCCCGTATAGCCGCCGTCACCATTGTCGCCATTGCCGGTTATTTCATCACCTCCGACTTTTTATATAACAAGGAGGTGCAGTTGCAAACAGTCACTGTGCCTGCCGGACAACGGGCCCAAATTACCCTCGCCGATGGAACACGCGTATGGCTGAACTCCAAGTCCACCATGAAATATGCCGCCAACTTCGGACGCAACGAACGAAATGTGGAATTGGACGGAGAGGCCTACTTTGAAGTAGCCAAAAACAAGAATATCCCATTCTATGTACATACAGAAACGAACAAGGTAAAAGTTGTAGGAACGAGTTTCAACGTCTGTGCCTACAGTGGGAGCCATGAGTTCGGAACCACATTGGTGGAAGGTATCGTCGATATCTATCCGGCCAACAGCAGCCAGATAATCACCAGGTTGCAGAAAGACGAGGTATTTCTCAATGAAAACGGAAAATGTAGAAAGGCCGTCCTTCCTTCCTATGAATATCTACGCTGGAAAGAGGGACTATACTGTTTTGACGACGCTCCATTCAGCGGTATCCTCGGTAGACTGGAGAAATACTATAATGTAAAGATAACCGTTGCCAGTCCTCAACTGCTGAACTACGGCAGCTTTACCGGCAAGTTCAGAGAGCAGGACGGCATCGAACATATACTGCGGACCATCTCGAAAGACCATCCTTTCAAGTTCCGCATCAACGAAGAAAAGGATTCAATTGTTATATATGAGTAAGAAAAAAAGATCGGAAAGTACCCCCATACTTTCCGATCCGAAACAGTCAAAAATCGACCTTAATCAATTTATTAACTTAACACAGTGACAAAGATATGAGAAAAATTTTGTTGATGAGGCTTTTTTATCTAAAAAAATTAGATTTTAAGCAATTATTGCAAACCTATGAAAATCACATTATTCCTTCTCCTGCTTGTTATATTTCAGGTGTACAGCGGGAACTGCTACTCTCAGAATGCCAGGGTCAGCATTCAAAATGCCCGGCTGAGGGTAGGGCAAGTTCTCGAGCAAATTGAATCGCAAACAGAATACTTATTTGTATATAACAAACAGAACGTCGATGTACGCCGTACCGTCGACATCAATGCAAGCAACCAAACTGTTTCCGAAGTACTTGACCAAATGTTCAAAGGGACAGACATCAAGTATGTGATGGAAGGCAAAAACATCGTTTTAACCAAAAACAGCAGGAGTGCTGAGGATAAGACAAACACTCTGCAGGAAATGGCTATTGTAAGAGGAAAGGTGACGGACTCCAAAGGCGAACCGATTATCGGTGCCAACATTCTTGAAAAAGGGACCGCCAATGGTGTTATCACCAATACCGAAGGAGAATTTAGTATGAATATCCCTCCTTATGCCACTATTGTCGTATCCTACATCAGTTATGAGCCGCAAACCATTGCCCTGAACGGTAGAAATAATCTCCACATCCGGATGGAAGAAAAGAACCTCGCCCTGGAGCAAGTAGTGGTAACCGCCATGGGTATCCAGAAGAAAATGTCCTCATTGACCTATTCTACCCAACAGATAAGCAGCAATGAGCTGACCCGTGCCAAAGAGCCGAACATGATTAATACACTGGCAGGAAAGACGGCCGGAGTACAAATCAATAAAACCGCCAATTTAGGAGGTTCTGCCAAAGTCGTCATTCGCGGTGCACGCTCTGCATTTGCCAGCGGCAACAACCAGCCCTTGTACGTAATTGACGGTGTTCCTATGCTGAACAGCTCAACAGAATCCACCTCCACCGTAATCGGCGGTAACTACGATGGATTGAACCGTGATGCCGGTGACGGGATTTCCAACTTGAATCCGGACGACATAGAAAGCATCAACATCCTGAAAGGTTCTTCTGCCGCCGCGCTTTATGGTTCGCAGGCAGCTAATGGCGTCATTCTGATCACCACTAAAAAGGGAAAGGCCGGACTGCAGCGCGTTACATTCTCCTCCAACCTGACCGTAAGTCACGCCATCAGTACCCCCGAATTCCAAAATACATACGGCCGGAACGAAGATGGCGGTACGGCAAGCTGGGGTACAAAAGGCAATGTAACGGACTATGACAACATAGGCGAGTTCTTCAGCAATGGCATCACCACTTTCAATTCGCTGGCCATCACTACCGGAAATGAAAAGGTACAAACTTATTTCTCATACGCCAACACCACGGCTAAAGGAATTGTGGACAATAACAAACTACAGAAGAATAACCTGAACCTACACGAAACGGCCAGCCTCTTCAACAACAAGCTGAAACTGGACGGCATTGCAACACTAATGACCCAAACCGTCAAGAACTCCCCTGCTACCGGCGGCTATTATCTGAATCCGCTGGTCAGCTTGTACAGTTTCCCACGTGGCGTAGACATGAGCACTTACAGAGAAAACTTTGAAACGTGGAATGCCGACCGCAATATGATGACACAAAACTGGATTGAAAAGAATGGAGATGGTACCGTCAGTGAATGGGGACAGAATCCCTACTGGCTGAAAAACCGCGTGCTCAGTGGCTACAAGCGTTATCGCGCTGTGGCATCGGCCAGAGCCAATCTGCACATTACGGACTACTTCAGCCTGCAGGTACGGGGTAATGTGGATTATATCAGTGATAAATTCGACAATAAGATGTATGCCACTACAGCTCCCAACATCGCCGGCAAATACGAGGACAAGGAAAACGGACGTTACATCTGGTCGGACAGCCAGGAAATCCAAGTCTACGGTGACGCAATGGTCTTGTTCAACAAGGAATTTGATGACTTTTCCCTCAATACGGCACTGGGTGCCAGCATCAACATGAGTAAAGTCAACTCCCTGACAATAGACTCAAGGCTTGCTTCCCTCTACAAACCGAATGTATTTACCGTCCCCAATGTAGTGATGGACTCCAAAGCAGCCGTAAACCAGAGCATCGACAGCAAACGCACGCTCCAATCAGTATTTGCCACCATGCAGTGGGGCTGGAAAGGATTACTATACCTGGACATTACCGCACGTAACGACTGGTCATCCACACTGGCCTACACGGACAGCAAGAATACCGGATTCTTCTATCCCTCCATAGGGGCTACCTGGATTCTTAACAAAGCCTGCTCCCTACCCCAATGGATAAGTTTTGCCAAAGTGCGTGCTTCGTGGGCGGAAGTCGGTAATGACCTTCCGATAGGAATCACCAATCCGGTAGACATCATCATGGTAGGCGGCAGTATCAATGTAAATACCGTAGAACAGCGTGGTGACCTAAAACCGGAAATCAGCAGCTCCATCGAATTCGGTACAGAATGGCGTTTCTTCCACCACCGATTCGGGATGGACTTCACTTGGTATCAGACCAATACCAAGAATCAGTTATTGAGAATGGACAACCCCACGGGCTCCACCTACAAATACCGGTATGTCAATGCCGGAAAAATACGCAACCAAGGCTTTGAGCTGACGGTAGACGCCACTCCGCTACTATACAGAAACTTTTCGTGGAAGAGTCTCATCAACATGTCCGCCAACAAAAACAAAGTAGTGACCCTGCATCCTGACTATCCGGAATTTTCCTACTACGAAGAAGGTTTCAATGCTGGCTATCAGATGCGCGTCAAAGAAGGAGGTAGCCTGGGGGATATTTATGGAAATGCTTTCCGCCGTAATGAGGATGGCAGCATCATGGTTGATGAAACCAGCAAAAGGCCTTTGGGAAATACCGGAAACAAGGATTTACTTGGGAATGCCAATCCTGACTTCACTATAGGATGGAGCAATACACTTACCTACAAAGACCTGGAGCTCTATTTCCTGATAGATTTCCGCTTCGGCGGCGAAGTCATGTCACTGACACAGTCCGAACTGGATGCCAACGGCGTGACCAAAGTCACCGAAGAGGCCCGAACCCGGGGATATGTAGAATACCAAGGACAGAAGTTCAACGACCCGAGAGCATTCTACAGTGCAGTAGGCGGCAGAAATGCCATCTCCGAATATTATATGTACGACGCAACCTGCATCAGACTCCGTGAAGTATCACTGAGCTATTCTTTCCCGAAAACGATACTGGAAAATAGCAGATTCATAAAGGGAATCGACGTATCATTGGCAGCGCGCAACTTGTGCTTTTTCAAGAAGGAAGCACCGTTCGACCCCGATGCAGTGATGTCCGTAGGCAACAACAATCAAGGAGTAGACGTGTTTGGCATGCCTACTACCCGGAATATCGGCTTTAACCTAAGATTTACCTTTTAAAATGAATACCTTATGAAAAACAAGTGCATCATATTCCTTTTCTGCCATAGCATGCTGCTGCTTACAGCTTGTACCGGTGGTTTTGAGAATGACAACGAAATCAAAGGAGGTTTCTCGGATGACAAAAAGGAAATAGACTTCCAGAACTTGACTGCTCCATTCGAACCCATACAGTCGGGTATCTACTTCAATATAGGTTCTGTAGGCTTGAACTGGGTATGGCAGATGACACAATCCCTAAACCACGACATGTTCTCCGGCTACTTCATAGACCCTATTCCTAAATTCATGAAATCCAACGCCTGCTACAACCTGAACTCCGGCTGGACCAATGCTGCATGGCAATGTACTTACGGATATGTCTACACGGAAGTGCAGAAGGCAGAAAAGAACTTTTATGGCAATGACAACCTGAAAGGCTATCTCGGCATTACTGAAATCTTGAAAGTAGAACTGATGCACCGCATTGCCGATACATATGGTCCGCTGGTCTACCACCAATTGGGTGAGGTACCCCGGGTTTACGGACTGCAGGAAGCCTATACACGTTTCTTTGCAGACCTGGACGAAGGGCAGCAATTGATAAGGGAATACCTGGACGAAGGAGGTGACAACAACAAATTCAAAGAGTATGATATGCTGACCAACGGCAAGACCTTGAAGGACTGGTTGAAGTTTGCCAACTCACTGCGTTTGCGCCTTGCCATGCGCATCTCCAATGTGGATGCAACACTTGCCAAAGACCAAGCAACCAAAGCACTGAATGACAATCAAGGTGTACTGGAAGGTGCAAGGGAAACCATCGCTGTAATGGGCAAGAACTATATCAATCCTTTGTGTGCCGTTGCCGGTTGGGGTGAAGTCTACATGAATGCCTCGATGGAATCCATTGTCAACGGTTATGAGGACCCGCGTGGCAAGAAATGGTATAACACCGCCCTGCTCGAAGGTTGTAGAGAGCAATTGTTAGGCATTCCCATCGGCTTACCCATGAAAGACGGTGACGCCAACATTTACAGTTCCTGCTCTTCCCTCAACACAAGCACCATCGGCGAAAAGACCGGAGCCGTATTGATGAGTGCGGCAGAAGTCTGGCTACTCAGGGCCGAAGCAGCCCTCCGCGGCTATACCAAAGAAAATCCCCGCACATGCTATGAATACGGTGTAAGTACTTCATTTACACAGTGGGACTGTGCCGGTGCTTCCGAATATCTGGAAAGCAATAAAACCCCTGCCGATTATAAAGATGTAGTCTCAGGCGGCAAGGTGGGCAAGGACATGAAAGCCTTGATTACCATCTCCCCAAAATGGGAAGAAGATGCAGACATAGAGACAAAACTCGAAAAGATTATTACCCAGAAGTGGCTGGCATGCTGGCCCGAAAGTTATGAGGCATGGGCCGAGCAACGCCGTACCGGATACCCCAAACTTTTCAAGGTCCAAAGCAACACCGGAAAAGTGATTGATACGGATATCATGATCCGCCGCCTTCCGTTCTCGACGGACGCCGCCACTGCCGACCCGGCACAATACGCCACCCTCACGGAAAAACTGGGTGGCGCAGATAACGGCGCCACCCGCCTTTGGTGGGATACGGGGAAAAACTCTTTTTAGAACAGACTCCACGCAACCGTAAGCCCTGCCATCACAATGGCTACCATGCTCATCAGCTTGATTAGGATATTCAAGCTCGGACCGGATGTGTCCTTGAACGGGTCTCCTACGGTGTCACCCACGACTGTAGCCTTGTGGACTTCACTGCCTTTGCCGCCAAAGTTGCCTTCTTCCACATACTTTTTGGCATTATCCCATGCACCACCGGCATTTGCCATGAAGATGGCAAGCACGAAACCACTGCTCAATCCGCCAATCAGCAGGCCGAGCACACCGGGAACACCGAAAATAAGTCCCGTCGCAATCGGAGTAATGATAGCTATCAGTGACGGAACCACCATCTCGCGTTGCGCCCCTTTCGTCGAGATTGCCACACAACGCTCATAATCAGGCTCCGTCTCTCCCGTAAGGATTCCCTTGATTTCGCGAAACTGGCGGCGCACTTCGTCTACCATATGGGCCGCCGCACGACCTACCGCATTCATCGTCAATCCACAGAAAAGAAATGCCATCATCGAACCCAGGAACATACCGGAAAGAACTTTTGGATTCATCA
>ENA-OPFT01000422-OPFT01000422.1-human-gut-metagenome-genome-assembly--contig:-NODE-422-length-25620-cov-2.202621_pt1 | contig 25620 bp, 14 predicted proteins | sample MGYA00241714_ERZ501560 | MGnify/ENA primary metagenome ERZ501560 (study PRJEB25962, sample SAMEA2042392) | human gut metagenome | biome: human gut; feature: human-associated habitat; material: faeces...
TAATATAGTTCTTCTCAAATTAGATTCGGACGGGTCTAAAATATGGAGCCTATATAGCTTCTCCGGCGACGTAAGCATCTCTTCGAGTTCCATTGCCGCCACTTCTGACGGAGGTGCTGTCTTAGCATTAAAAATGAGATATGCATCCGGTATGACCGATAAAACCCCAGCATTCAAGGATGCCAAAAACAACACCGTGACCATACAAAACTGGAATACCGGTTACCGTACATACTATGCGGTTCTACTAAAAGTCAGCTCGGAAGGAGTTATCGAATGGAACAAATACATCGAAATAGACAACAGCCCCGAAGCCGCCGCTACTTATTACACAGAAGGTACACCAGACGGTATTTACCCTTACGCTACCGCCACTGACGAGAACGGGAACATCTATTTAGCCGGGAATTATCGTAAAACCATGACTTTTTACACGGCAGAAAATTCGCCTGTACAATTAACTCCTCACAACACCGTAAACTGGAACGGTGACTCTCAAAAGACAGTAGGGGACTTGTTTATCGTAAAACTCGACGACAAAGGGAATTATTTGGGCCACTTTACAACCACAGTCTCCGGCACAATCGAAAGAGAACAAATAACCAATCTCATCTATGACAACGGTAAACTCTATTTCTACGGGACTGTAAAAAACAGTAACGAAGGCTCGATCAATTTAGGCTCGATCAACCTCGTGCCTTCGTCGTTCGACGACATTCTCATCGGGGAAATCGATACCAACTTAGCCGTGAAATGGGCAAAATTAATAACAGCATTCGGGGCCAGCGACAGCAAGCACACTACCCAGACCAAGAACATGGACTATATAAACGGAAGTCTTTACCTTTCGGGAATGATGAAAGGAGGGTTCGCTCCTTATGGCGAAGAGGAAGCTCGAATAGCCTCTAAATCTACTCCGCTCAATGGGTTTGTAATCAAATGTGATGCTTCAAACGGAGAATGGTTAGGAGGTGTCTCTGCCGATGAACAAGGTATCGGCGGTTATTTCGGAGTAGCCAAAGGGAAAGAAAACAATCTCTATGCCTACGGGTATAGCTGGGCAACCCCCAATAAAGGTATTTGCCTAACCACGATAGATGAATCCAGTTGGGAAAAAACAGAAAAGATAGCCCTCATAACCGAAACCGGTATGGGTACAGCTTGGAGCTGTTTGGCAGACGGTACAAATTTCTACTCCTTTTCAAGAGGTAATAAAGCCGTCAATTTCTATAATTCCGAATTTACCTTACCTGCACCCACAGGTTGGGGAATGTTCATATCGAGCTGGAAACTCGACGATATAGCCACAGGGATAGAAACCCCGAATTTAGCCGGAAACGATACACGAATATACGGAGTGCAAGGAGGGGTAGACGTCAATACCGAAGAACCTATCGATGTGTATATCTACAACATCACCGGCGCATTGGTTAAACAAATAAAAGTAACCGGCAACGAAACAATAGAACTTCCCAAAGGTATATATATCGCCAATAAGCAAAAAGTCATGGTTTACTAAATCATGGTTTATGAAATGTTTATATTTATAGAACGGTGGCGCATGCCACCGTTCTTTTTGCATCAATCGAACAAACCAAAAATCCCGAACAGAGGAAACCTCTGCCCGGGATTGGGATCACATATCCTACCTATCTAATAACTTATCGACTATTCTCTTTATCGATTGAGGCTAACCGTGCATACATTTCTACCATAGCGAACTGTGTCAACAGCCACTTCGAATCGTTTTTCGTTTTTCCGCTCCAATCATCGTTAAACAATCCGTTTTTCTCACGCATTACCGTCCAAGCGAAATCCAGATTTTCCCTAAAAGCATCGATATACAAACTATTACGATCTATACCATACAGCTCAACGAATCCCCTAAACATAATAGCGGTAAACCAAACATCACCCCGATTCAGTACTTTATATTTACGACCCGACTGCGAATCGTGGCTAAAAACCCGATTGTAACAGGCGGCAGCCAGCCGTTGGGCATCCTGCAAATATTTTTTTTCACTTGTGATTCGATACAAAAGCGCTGCCGATTGCATCATTTGTCCACTGTTATAAGCAAACTTCGCCCTACCGATTTCTCCGTTCAAACTCTTATTATCGAAATATAAACCGTCTGCGGGATCTTGCAGATTTTCTTTCGTCCACTCATAAAATCGAATTCCTGCTTGCAAATAAGAACTATCGCCGGTCGCTAAAAAGAGTTTCGAAGCATACACCGAACCCGGAGCATTGGAACAGGTATTTTTCCCGTTCTTTTTCTGCTCGCACCAATATATGCCATATCCCAATTTATCATCGGTTCCACTTTCTATAAACCGCCAAACCATCTTGGCTTGTGTAAGATATTCTTTTTTCCCGGTCAACAAATACAAGTCGGTAAAATCGAGTCCTATCCAAATATTATCGTCATAGAATCTATCGGAAACCGGAGCCGTGTTTATATACGAAGCATACGCTGTCGGAGTCCTCCGCGTGTCGAGATACATTTCCAGTCCGGGACGAACCGTTTTAGTCAACACTTTTCGGAAATCGGACTTCGGTTTTACTTCTAGAAGAGCTGTAACGGCCGACAGGCTCCCCGAAAAAGGCCACAGATAGGAATAAAGTTTCTGTTGCTCGGCCTGTTCTTGATTAGAAAGATAGGAAACTTTCAAATGGTTGTCAAAGGGATAAGTCTCCCTGAATAAAGGAACATCTTCAACTCCATAAAGTTTTTCAATGGCCTTGAACGTATCGGCCGCACGAGTATAGTTATCGTTCTCTGCAAAGCTTTTTCCTGAAAAGAACAAAAGAAAAGCGAGCGCAAAGCAACGACCAAGCATAATTGAGAATAATTTCTTCATACGATTTTACAATTTTTTTCGGGAAATTTCCGTTTCCCGGCTTTTTCCATCGATATAAAAACGAACAAAAAAAATCACCGAGCAGAGGACAATCCCCAGCCCGGTGAAAAACATAAAGATATTATTTAACTATTACTTTATTGGAATATACAGCGTTACCACAATTTATCCGAACAACATAAACACCGCCATGAGCCATATCGAAAGAACAATCGGAATCCGCTACTGTCGAGGCAACACAATTGCCCAACAAATCGAACACCATAACGTCATCGACAACAGCGCCATTGGTCAGAACCTGAATAGTCGACCCACTGACTGTCACAACCGGCTTGACAGCTGCCGAAACTTCCTCAATAGCAGTGGGATCGCCTTGTTCTACCAACAGAGTCAATGCATTGAGATCGACCGTCAACTTGTAATAGCCATCAGACGGAACGGTAAACTTATTGTCATGGTTACCGGCAGTAAAATAAGAAATCGTATACGTTTCACCTAACGTAATGAGCTGATTTCCCTCTTGTGTTTGATCGAATACAAAACAGTTTTCCCAATTTCCGGCAATAAGTTGATTGATAAATTTGAATTCCGTATCACCTCCTTCGGAGTTCTTGGCATACAAAAATCCATTCCATGTAAACACACCTTCGCTTACTCTTGTCATTTCAACTCCGTCCTCGGTTTTCCAAGCTCCCGGTTCTCCTTTCATGGCACTACCGATCAGATATAAATGATCATAGTCGATTTTTGTAACCTCCATTTTCACGGTATTCAAATCGATCGTAATCGTATAAGTAGCCGTAGAAGCAATTTGGTACTCCGCAGTGGCGACTTCATCGGCACTGAAAACCGGTGCATAAGAACCAGATTTGACTTCAGATGCATTCGCCGGATTCAAGGATTGGCTATTGTCGTTGCTTACGATATAAAAACCGGTCACGGGATCTTCGACTTCAAGTTTTCCTTTCCATGTATAGACACCGTCCGATTCTTTCGTCATAGCAACTCTTTCGGGGAATGCGCTACCGGCTAAATAGGCCTGTCCGAATTTCTCGACATCAAGAACGTCCAAAGAGCCTTCTGTCAAAGTCATCGTTTCTGCATCCAAATCGATCGTAATCGTGTACACCCCGGTTTTTTCTACTTGGAAAGAGGTGTCATAGCCACCGTGTTCGCCTTTGTCATACAACTTTGCAGGAACACCCGGAGTAACAACTTCGTGATCGGGCACATCGGGATTAGGTGCAAGACAAGGATCCCAGCCTCTTCCTACCAAGAATTTGAATCGACGGTCTCCCGTTTTATCCAACAACTCTCCCGTCCACGTAAATTGACCGTCTCCGACCTTCGTCATTTCAAGAGCATCGTCAGGACTCCAACCTGCTGCACAAGCATCTCCGACAACATACAAATTGTCATAATGATTGATAGCCGACATACCGAATACGGCCAACAAACACGCGATTAAAAATGTAATCTTTTTCATAAGTTTTTATTATTAAGTTTAACAAAAGAATCTACTTTACTGACCTATCAATACCTTTTTGGTAAATACCTTATCCTCAGTATGAACCTTTACGAGATAAACACCTTTCTCATCTACCGACAAAGAAGCCCGACCGCCGTCGAAACTGCCTTCTTTAAGAATTTGTCCAAGTGAATTATAGACCCAATAATCGGTAGAAGAAGACTGCTCGATAACGATGTGTTTGTCAAGAGCATAAACCTTTCCCACAGGCTCGGTACTTTCAGGGGTCTCGATATCGGTAGTACCATCGGCATATTTCGACAAAGTAATGCGGTCTATATTAGGACCATACTCCGAATTATTCCCAATTTCTACCGTATTGCTTATCGTATGATCGAGGTCTACCCATATAGTTTTATGAGCCAAATTACCGCCGCTCGTTCCTCCTGTGCCGACAAATGAGACCTCTTGCCAAGAATCCATATTACCGTTCATCTTTACATAAGCCGTACAGGGAGAATCGGACATATAGTAAACAGTCATCGCATAAGTGCCCGATTCAGGGACTTTTACATCGTTAAACGTAATGGAGCGTCCATTACCTATCGAAGCCACATATTTCCCACCCGAACATAAACTATCTGTATCAGTCTTAACCGGTACACCGAACGGAATCGTATTGCCATCGGCCTCAGCCTCATATTTCATCAAAATAGGTTTAGGAAGTTGCGAAGACATAGAGAACAAAACAGCCGTTCCCCCATGTTTTAACAAATCGATCGACACCGTATCTTTCGATGTTAAATTTTCCTTCCATTCGAATTGAATTTCCGACGGACATTCCCCATCTTTATAAATGTACGCATTGTATCGTTCACCGGAGGATAAAAACGAAAGAGGCACGGACACGGTACGAGCATCGTGTGTCAGCGAAGCGAAATACCACTCATTACCTTTGCAGCGTACGATACTTACATATTCGTCGGGAACAGCTTCAAGACAGCGGGTATCGTCCCATGCAGCCGGTACAGTCTTTAAAAATTCCCGAGCAATGTTATATTCGATATTTTCGGGAGCATCGCCGATATGTTGTACTCCCGATTCAAAAACTACCGATAAAGCCAACTGGTGCGCTGCTGTCGTCTTTTGATGGATGCACCCGTTTTTATCGGCAAAATCTACCGGGACATAATCGGTCGACCCGATAGCCCCTCGGATAATCGCCGAGTTTATATTATGGATATCGGGAAAAGTCGTAAAAACCGTATTCTCCAACACGGCCTCAGATGTCAGCAAATGCGGCCATGTTCTCCTCAAACCGGTCGGCTTAGTACAGGCATGTAAATTAAGCAACAATTGCTTTTCGGCCGTTACCTTCAAAAGCGAATCGTATTTCTTCATCATAGCCTGATCGTCACTTTCCCAAAAATCGACTTTCAACCCTTTAACTCCTTGCGACTTCCAATTCTGTACCATAGAAACCATCGCCGACTCATCGGAAGGAAGCGAGTTTTGATTCACCCATACGAACACTCCCACCGATTTGGAGGATGCATAATCCACTACCTCTTTCAACGAAACACCGTTCTGCTCCCAGCATTTGTCCAATGTGAAATATTCCCAACCTTGCTGTTTAGCCCAATCTATATATTTCTTAATGTTACTCATGCTAAGATAATCGGAGTGGAAGTCTTCTCCGCCGAAATTCCATACAGCACGTCCGGGTTTTACCCACGACAGATTAGTCAAGGCCGTTTTATCGTTCAAATTTTCCAATATAACCGACTCTGCTATCGATTCTAAGGAACCCACCATGAGAACTCTCCACGGCGTATACAAGGGAAGAGTAGCAGCGACATTCCCAACCAGCCGGTAACCGTAGGCTTTCGTCTCTTCATTCACAAACAACGAGCTTCCACAATAATTCCCATTGACCATCGCTTCGGTCAGCAACAGATAATCGCTTCCCGTATGAACCAGCAATGGCAACGGGGTATATAGTTCACATGCCATAAATTCTGTATCGTTCTCTTCATAAAGAGCCTGATTATTTTTGGTATATTGCTGTGAATAAACTTTTTCCTGTCTTACCGGCAAACATTCGCTATTTTCGGCATAAACCGAAATGTCTCCGCTACCGAGAATCGCATAGCGGTAAGCCACGCCATCGTCATACACCCGAAAAATAAATTGTACGGTATGTCCGTCTTTATTACATGAAACTGTCGCCTCTTTATATGTATTATCATATCGACTGCGCTTTCCCGACGGTAAGCTATACGAATCGTCCACCAAACGTTCGGTAAAAGAGGGTTCGCTCAATCCCGTTGAAAAATCGCCTACCGAAGTGGTAATTCCCAAAGCCGATTTTTCCACAATAGAGGTAACCCCTTTCACAACCTTATAATACAAAGCATCGTTATCGCTCACGACAACAAGTTTTATAGAATCGGAGGGAGAGACGGTTTCTCCGACGACAGTCTCTCCCCATACCGGGCAGGCTCCTGCCATCATCGCGCCGACCAAAAGACCATATATACATTTATTTTTCATTGTCAATATTTACTTCCTGTTTCTACAATAAAGCTACTTCACGATTACTTTTTGCACGACTCGTTCTTGCTGTACAATTACCCCCACCAGATAAGCACCGGGCGGAACAGGTATTCTATTCACACGACCTGCTATTTCACTCTCGTACACAATTTGGCCGGACAAGTTCACTACTTTACAAAATCCATCGGAATCCATAGTAATTACAATTTCGCAATTCTGCGTAGCGACATCGATTCCTTCGGCTACCGGTTTTGTAACAGAAGACGGTTTGTCACTGCCGAACAGTTGCCATTTCAAAAGCTGAAAAGAATCGGCTCCGTTATTTTCGATCGTCCTCAAACGATAGCCTTTATATAATTTAGTACCATTTACTGCAAATTTCATAGTTGCATACCGGCAAGGGAATACAAATCCATTGACTTCGCTTACGGCTTCCCAGTCTTTGTCAAAGCCTTCGACAACCCAACTCTTAGGGTCTCTCTCGGGATAATCCTGACACGAAGTCAACGTATAATAGTCCAATCGATACGGTTTATCTAGTTCTACCTCGACATTGAATACCGGGCTTTCGTCACTATAATACTTCCGTTCCATATCCCGGTCGAAAAGATTAAAATATCTTTCATCGGCAATCGTAAAGGCTCCGAGCGGAGAACCTATCACATTGGAAAAGACATCGACATTTTCGGTAATATCTGCCGGAAAATTTTTATGATCGGCCGATTCATAATAAGGTATCCCGAACAATTGTATTTCCCCGACATTCCGCCCTTTCGTATCGATACGATAATATCGGGCTGCCTTGCCTGCATCTGCATGAGGTTGACGGTTTATCGTAAACAAGGTAGCCGCACTATAACGGGTAGAGGCCCCGGAAGTCAATTGCGAGTAATTTCTCCCGTCAACCGAATATTCAAGGCTCCATGAATCGACATTTTGAGATGTAACTTCTCCCTCGGAAAATAGATAACCTGTAATCAAACAAGGGTCTGTACAGGTAATATATATGTAATCCGAAGAACCCTGTAAATCATAAGCCGTGTATTCATCGTTATCATTCAGAGCAGACCCGGAAATATCTTTTCCGTTAATCGTGATTACAGCATTGTCGGTAAGGTCATAAGCATAAGCTGCCTTCATCTTTTCGGGCTTCGGCATTTTAACCTCGGTCTCCCAGATTTCAAATTTATCTATATTAGGGCCACCGCCATTGTAAGGTGTGATTTTTATCGTATTATTGCCCTTATCGAGATAAATATACGAAAGCATCATACCGACCGGAGGGCGGTTCCAATCTTCTGTCGTCTCCGTCATACCTATCACCACCGGTGCATAAAATCCCGTTTGAACGGCTATGGAACGAATGAACATACTCGTGTAATAGGTACGGAACTCATAAGTGCCTTCCTTATCGACATAGACATTCCTAAACAAAATCTCGGACCCACTGTCGTTGTCCCCTACATAGGCATCTCCCGAATATCCATTCACATATTTGACCTTTACCGGAGGTGTGAGAACCGCATCCTCTGCTTCCAACACTAAAAGCGGATTTTGAGCACACAAGCCGACAGCAGGCAACAAAGAGAGTAGTAAAATCTTAATTTTTTTCATTCCTTCGCAAATACAATTAAGCATAAGAACCACTTAGAATCTTTCCTAAACCAAAGACTCCAACAAGGATACTTCACAGTCGAAAAGGATAGAGAAACAACCGTTGTCCGAACAATATCTGTACTTACACGAGTTTTTCATGTTGGTAACATTCCAAGGGTTTTACATATCTATGACACAAAAAACATCATACACCCTTATACCAAATGAAAAAAAATTTTACTACCACAAATAGCTGTACTGATCGCCTAAAAATTTTTTGATTTTTTTCAAGGCCGTGGTTATCTGACCCTCAACGGTTTTTACCGAAATATTCAACCTCCGAGCTATTTCCTGATTCGTAAGATTCTCACTTCGGCTAAGCAAAAAAATGTTCCGACATTTGTCCGGTAAAGAAAAAACAGCCTCCTGAATCAAACGATATAATTCCTCGGTTTCAAGAGTAGACACACTGGTATTGATCGTAGAGACTTCCACTCCGTCGAGACCTACCGTCTCTTTCTTTTTTCTCAATTCATTCAAACACTTATTTTTCGCTGCTTGGAACAAATAGGCTTTCAGTGAAAGCTGTATCTGAAATGTCTCTCTGTTTTCCCATAAATAAATAAAAATATCCATCGCCAACTCTTCTGCCACATTCTTATCGTCCAAATGGAGATATATGAAACGGCACAAAGGAGTAAAATATGTTTCAAATAAAGATTTGAACGCATCCTCATTTCCTTCACGAATCTGCCTAAGCAATGATATGTCATTAGTGATATTCGCTACCATTATTACAGGAAAACTATGCAAAGAAAGTAATATTATTCAAGATAAAAAAATAATATTCACAGCAAAAATAAAAAAATATAAAAGCCTCGAAAGATTTCTACTTATTGATTACAAAGTAATTATAAAATGGATATCTATACCAATCAGACATTTTTTCTTTTTTATTATCTACACATATAAGGGTCAAGCCCGATTTTTGTGTCTAAGTAATTGAAATCTTAAAATTCCATCAAACATGAATAATAATCTTCCGTGGGATATAATCATCGCTAAATTCGAAGGAATCTCCCTATCAGAAGAAGAGCAATCGCAGCTACAAAACTGGCTAGCGGCCGATAACAAAAACAAACTTCTTTTCGATGAACTGAAAACCCTTTGGGATAGCATCCAAGCAAAATCTGCCAACTACAATCCCGATGTAGATTATTATTGGAAAAAATTCCAAGCCTATATTCACAAAGATACTATACAGAAAGAACCTATAAAGGTAAAAAAGATTGTTCCCCGGTTACATTTCGGCAAGAAACTAAACCGCATTGCCGCAGCTATCAGTTTATTATTAATCGTTTCGGGGATAGGGTATTATTTCTTTTCCAGCAACAAATCTTTGAACAGAGAGACAATTGTCCAAACTTATTCGACAATTACAGGAAAATCGAAATTCATACTTCCCGATGGCAGTGAAGTATGGTTAAATTCACATTCGAAGCTGGAATACAAAAATCTTCATGCCGACATGCGAGAAGTCGAATTGAAAGGCGAGGCTTTTTTTAAAGTTCAGCACGATGAAAGGCCATTCATTGTCAAGACCAGCGACATAGCGGTAAAAGTACATGGTACACAATTCAACGTAAGCGCCTACCATACTGACGAAAAATCGGTAGTGAGCCTATACGAAGGTTCGGTATCGATGCATGTATTGGGCGACAATAGCTCGAACTGTTATCTGAAACCGGGGGAAGAAGGCTCTCTCGATAAAAAAGACAAAACAATTCGGGTTGAAAAAGGAGACGTAGAATTTGCAAAAATGTGGACTAACGAAAAAGTCAAACTGGAAAACAAAAATCTTCATGAAGTTTGCAAATATCTTTCCAAATGGTATAACGTGAACATCATCATCGACCCGGCTTTGCCCGACGATCAATCTTACACGTTTACCCTCCATGACCAAAGTCTCGAAGATATCATTCGTATCATGTCGAACATATCTTCGATAAACTACTACTTTACAGAAGACAACACATTAATGATAACCCTTTAACACATTATTGCCTATGACGATACATTAAAGACAAACCACCTATGTAGAATGAATGATTAAAAATTTTTATTCTTAAACCCAAAAACAAAAAAAGAAAGAGAACTTATTAAGTTAACTTTAATATACCCATGATATGAATCTAAAGAAAAAATTGGCTGTATTTCTAGCCATTTTATTCTCCTTGAACTTGTTTGCTCAAGCACCGGGAGAAACCATAACAATTTCTTTTCAAAACATTCCATTATCCGAGGCTATCAAAAAAATAGAAAGTGTAAGTAAATACACGTTCTTTTACGATGCCTTAAAATTGAATGTCGATCAAAAAGTATCGCTGAACGCCCAAAAGACACCTATTCAACAAGCAATATCCCAAATGCTTGGAAATTCGGGTATTAAATTTGAAATTAAACAGTCTCAAATCATCTTATATAACAAAAACGTATCCTCTGATGAAAAAAAGATTTCCATACGAGGAAACGTTACAGATGTCAACGGCGAGCCGCTTATCGGTGTAACCGTCTCGGTAAAGGACAATCCCTCTATCGTGACTATCACCAATGTAGATGGTATCTATGACATAAAAGTGCCCGATAAAAGTGCCATACTACAATTCAAATACATCGGGTTCGCTTCTCGTGAAGAAGCTGTGAATAGCCGGAAAATTATCAATGTGGTGTTACAAGACGCAGCGACCCAACTCGAAGACGTCGTAGTCGTTGGATACGGAGTACAGAAGAAAGCATCGGTAGTCGCAGCTATCACCAGTGTGAAGCCTCAACAATTACAAGTAGGGACGACTCGTTCGTTGAGCAACGACCTCGCTGGTAACATCGGGGGTATCATCGCCGTTCAACGTTCCGGTGAACCGGGTTATGACAACTCCGAATTCTGGATTCGTGGTATGAGCTCTTTCAAGGGCAGCAACTCCCCGCTCGTACTTGTCGATGGTGTAGAACGCTCCTTGAACAACCTCGATATTTCGGAAATAGAATCGTTCTCGGTACTGAAAGATGCTTCGGCAAGTGCCGTGTACGGTGTACGTGGTGCGAATGGTGTAATCCTTATTACAACCAAACGAGGACATTCCGGTAAGACGAACATCAACGTATCGGTAGAACACTCTATCACTCGTCCGGCCAAATTACCCTCGTTCCTCAATGCGGCAGATTACCTTACGCTCTTGAACAATATCAATATCCAAGAGACGGGGACAGAACTTTATTCGCCGGAACTAATAGATAAATACCGCAGCGGATACGATACCGAACTATATCCCGATATAGATTGGATAGATGCAATTACAAAAGACGTCGCTCACAACACGAGGGCCTCGTTCGACCTTTCGGGAGGTAACGAGAAATTGCGTTACTCTTTCGTCGGCGCATACTATAACGAAGCAGGTATTACCGAGAGCGACAAAACTCAAAACTGGAACTCCAATATCTCGGTGAATCGATTCAACTTGCGTACCAACGTAGACATGAACGTCACCTCCTCTACATTATTGACATTCAACATCGGCGGATACCTTCAACAGAGAAACGCACCGAAAGATGGTATCGACGATATTTTCGGCGCTGCATTCAAAGCTACGCCGTACATGGTTCCGCTGATTTATGAAAACGGGGCCCTTCCCAAACCTCGTGAAAATGAAAACCCGTGGGCCAAACTGACACAATCGGGTTTCAAACGTGAGGCAGAAAGTAAACTGGAAACCTTGTTCGCCGTGGAACAAGACTTAAAATGTATCTTACCCGGTTTGAAAATAAAAGGTATATTCTCTTACGACTACTATTCACGAAACGGAGTAAACCGGGGCAAAGCTCCCCGTTACTATTCGCCGGCCACGCAACGCGACCCGGTGACCGGAGAGTTAATACTGACGGTTCTGAGCGAAGGAGACGAATTCTTGGGCTACGAAAGATGGGAAGACTATGGCAATTATAGCACCTACTTAGAAGGAAATATCACCTACGACCAACGATTCGGAAATCACTCGGTAAGCGCATTGTTGTTGTACAACCAACGCAACTACGACGACGGTGACCAAGTGCCCTATCGTACACAAGGTTTCGCCGGCCGTGCGGCATATACATACGCCGACCGCTATATCGCAGAGTTCAACTTCGGTTATAACGGTTCCGAGAACTTTGCAAAAGGCAACCGTTTCGGTTTCTTCCCGTCTATCGCTGCGGGCTGGATTGTTTCGGAGGAAGAATTCATGCGTCCGGTACAAAACTACATCAATAAATTAAAACTGAGAGCTTCTTACGGTTTGGCCGGGAACGACCGCTTTTATAACGACGACGGTTCTCAAAAACGTTTTGCCTATATCACTACTATCGGCACGACCGACGGATACAAGTGGGGTAATTCCAATGCATTCTACGATAAAGGCGGTTTGCGCGAAGGTGATCCCGGTGTTGAGTCCCTGACTTGGGAAACCGTGAAAAAAGCCAACGTCGGAATCGAATTGGGTTTGTTCAAAATGGCCGAATTGCAAGTAGACTTCTTCCATGAAAGAAGAGAAGACATCTTCATGCAACGAAAGAACATTCCGTCATCGGCCGGCTTCCCCTCCGCTCCGTGGGCGAACTACGGTATCGTGACAAACAAAGGTTTCGATATTTCATTGGATTTGAACAAACAAATCAACAAAGACTGGTTTATTTCGGCTCGGGCAAGTGTTACCTACGCCAAGAACAAAATCATAGAACAAGACGAAGATTTAGGTGTACTCGGCACTTACCGTTCGAGTACCGGCAAACCGGTAGGCCAGATATTCGGTTTGGTTAACGACGGCTTATATACCGAAGCCGATTTCGAAGACGTAACGACCGGTAAGCTGAAACCGGGACTACCGGTTCCAAAATTCTCGGATAGAGTTTATCCCGGAGATATAAAATACGTGGATTTCAACGGTGACGGAGAAATCACAGAAACCGATAAAACCGCCATCGGAGGTACGGTCAATCCCGAACTCGTATATGGTTTCGGTATTAACCTGAGCTATAAAAATATCGATTTCGGGGCTTTCTTTCAAGGAAACGGCCGCACCTATCGTATCATCGGAGAAAACCAAAAGAACTTCTTACCCGGTTCTACTATCGGTGCCGAAGGTAACATATTTACCAATGCCTCGGATGCATGGACAGTCGACAACCCCAGTCAAGACGTATTCTATCCGAGACTCCACATGGGCTACAACGCCAACAACGCCCAAGTATCGGATTGGTGGTTGAAAGATATGAGTATGTTGCGGTTGAAAAATGTAGAATTGGGATATTCATTCTCAAAAAATCTTATCAAAAAAGCTGCAATGGAGTATGCCCGTATATTCGTTCGCGGAACAAATCTTTTGCAGTTCTCCAAGTTCGACCTGTGGGACCCCGAACTGAATACCAGCAACGGTTTGAAATACCCCATCATGGCCACTTATTCTATCGGACTACAAGTAAGATTCTAAACCTATTAATATAAAAATTATGAAACATACAATCGTTAGATATACATTAGCTATCATCGGTCTGTTTTCGGTCACTTCCTGTACCGATTATCTGGACAATGCTCCCGACGATATTTTAACATTGGATATGGTATTCAACAGTAAGAACCGTACCGAGGAATGGTTGGCCGGTATCTATGACGGAATCCCCGACCCCTACACGCCCATGATGCGTAATTACGATGCCTATGCCGATGATTTCTCGCCTTCGCAAGACTGGCGGGCATTCTCCGACTGGGATTGTATCGACAAAATCTTAGGTAACTGGACTCCCCAAAGCGAGTGGAAGGGGAATTTTTGGAGCGACTTTCCGGTGAGAATACGCGAGGCTTACATTTTCTTAGACAACGTCAAGGCTCTGCCCGAGCAAGAGGTCTATCAAGCCGATGTGGACAACATGAAGGCCGAGGCCGAGGAGTGGCGCAACAAGCTCATCGAAGAGGTCGCCGCTACCGACGACGCGCTGAGGCACGTTTCTTTATTGCCTACTACTATTATCTGTTGGTGAATACCTACGGAGCCATACCGTTCCAAACCTCACTGGTCGACATGAACGACCCCATCGACAAGATATTGATAGGACAAACACCTTACGACCAAATAATCGATTGGCTCGATAAAGAGTTCAAAGCCGTATCGGAACTGTTACCACCCTCTTATACCGAAGAACGTAAATACGGACGAGCAACCTCGGTGATGGCGTTGGCTATCCGTGCCCGTATGCTTCTTTTCGCTGCAAGTCCGTTGGTAAACGGGAACGATGACCCCGATTATGCCGCTTATACGAACAATAAAGGTGAAGCAATCTTCAACTCTACCTACGACCCCAAGAAATGGGAACGTGCGGTAAACGCTTGCAAAGATCTTTTGACCGAGGCCGAAGGCAACGGTTATGCCTTGTACAAAGAGTATAACGGAGATGGTTCGATCGACCCCTTCATGTCCTATTCCAATATGTGTTACAAAGAATTCAATCAAGGTAACAAGGAAATTCTGTTCGCCCGTCCCGATGTAAGTTACGACCTTTACTCTCAACACTCGGTTCCCCGCGGATCCCGTGGACAAGGCGGTTTGGGAGTTACTCAGGAATTGGTCGATGCGTTCTTCATGAGCAACGGTCTGCCCGCTATCACAGGGTATGAGCCCAACGGCGAGCCTATCATCAACAAAGCCTCGGGATACAATGAAAGCGGATTCTCTACCCAGCCCGATGTCAGAAAGACCAAATGGATCGAAGGAGACAAAGATGCCAAAGAATCCAACACCGAAAATACAATCGCTCCGGCCGGAACATTCAACATGTATGTCAATCGCGAGCCTCGTTTCTATGTATCGGTGCTTTACAACGGTGCTTGGTATCGTCAATCGAGCCGTTATGTGGATTTCTATTACGAAGGAGAAGACGGCCGGCCCGCGTCCGGTTCTTTATGGGATGCTCCGCAAACAGGTTATCTGTTGAGAAAACGCGTACACCCCGAAACGAATATCCTCAACTACTCCATTCCCTATCGTCCCGGTATTATCTGCCGGTTGGCAGAAGCCTATCTGAACTATGCCGAAGCTCTCAACGAATGGGCTCCCGAGCAAACCGACGAGATACTGAAATACGTGAACCTCGTAAGAGAGCGCGCAGGTATCCCCCAATATGGAACAGGGAAAGACAGCAACGGATTAGACAAAATCCCCGCACCGGCCGATCAGACCGCTATGCGTGAAGCGATTCGTCGCGAACGTCGGGTTGAGTTCAACTGCGAATATGCGATCCGTTTCGATGATATCCGCCGTTGGAAACAAATCGATATTCTGCGCGGTGACTTCTACGGCATGAACAAGTTCGGGACAGAAAAAAGCTGCGACAAGAACAACGAGAATGCCTACTTCAAACGTCGCGTCGAAATCACACGCGCTTTCAGCGAAAAGAACTATTGGTTCCCCATTCATCAAAATCAATTGGACAAGAACCCCAACCTCAGACAATTACCCAAATGGTAAATTCAATTTTGAAATCTAAAAGTATAAATGTATGAAAACGATATATCATATATTATTCTCACTTCTGTTCGTACTGGCTTTTGTCGGCTGCGACGATGACGACGATAAAGTCATAGAGCGGAATCAATTGAAATTGACAGCCTCCGCCCAGTCGGCGACTCTTACTCCGGATGCGACAGACGACAAGATTATTTCGTTCTCTTGGAACGAAGCGACCAGTTTAGGGGCAGACTACACTTTCTCCTATCTGTTTCAAATAGATATAGCAGACAACAACTTTCAGTCGGCAACCGATGTCCGCACATTCGGACCCAATGAATCGATCAGCTACTCATCGGCCGAACTGTACGACCTTATTGTAGAAAAATGGGGAAAGACAGCCGGAGAAGCAGTCTATGTGGAGGCTCGGGTAGCCGCCAAAGTGGAAGGTCCCAAATTCAAATATCCCGAAATAGCGACCACGAAAGTGCAAATAACCACTTATAAGCCTACATCGCAACCGCTCTATATTACGGGTACGGCTACGACCGGCGGTACGGATCTGAATGCCGCTGAGAAAATAACCGAACTATCTAACGGTCGTCTGTATAATTGGAGAGGCCAGTTGAAACAAGGCGGATTCAAATTCATCACCACGCTGGGGCAAGCCTTGCCTTCTTACAACAAAGGAGCGGACAACAGCTCTGTCGTAAAACGTACGAGCGAAACGGAAGCAGACGACCTCTTCCAGATAAACGAGGCTGGATTGTATTACATCTACCTATCGCTTAAAGATATGACTATCTCATACAAGAAACTTCTATATGAAAACTTATATCTTGTAGGTAATGCGACTGCTGCCGGTTGGGATATAGAAAAGATTATCGCCATGACTCCCGATAACTTGAATCCTAACATCTTTACTTACCAGGGGGCTTTGCAAGAGGGAGAATTAAAAATCCTCGCCCAAAGGAAGTTCGACGGAACCACGTTCAAGCCACTTGTCGAAAACGGGTCTATCGAAAGTACCGATGTACAAGTGACCCCGGGAGAACAGCCCGACTACAAGTGGAAAATAACCGCCGAGCAAGCAGGTCTTTACAAGATCACGCTCGATACGGAAAAAATGGAAATCAAATTTGAAAAGCAGTAATCATGATCGCGCTACTATTCGGAAAATTCCGAATAGTAGCGTCGACCAATGAATCTCGTCAAATTCGTTAAAACATCACACAACTCATCATGAAAAAAAATTTATTAGTTCTCGCTTTCCTTGTAGGACTACTGACTTGCTGTAAAAGCGAAGATGCTCCCATCAAACCCGTGAAACCCACTGATCCGGGAAGTATCAATAAGGAATACATGTCGCGAGCCGAAACGACTTTTGCCAATATTTTCAAATATTATTGGAGCGACAAAGTGCGAATGATGTTCGGTTCATATCCCAATACATTAGGAACTCCTCAAGAACCTTCCAGCCCCGACTACGACAGTCACGCTTTCTTATGGGGATTGGGCAGCGTCGTTTCGGCCTTCAACGCTATCGTACAAAATACCGATAACGTAGATTTCCGAATGACCTACGAAAGCCGGTTGAAAGAGACACTGCTCAAATACTACAATACGACAAAAGAACCCATGTGTTTCGGCTGTTTTGTCAACCCTCACGATCAACGTCTATACGACGACGCTATTTGGGTGGGTATAGATTTAGCGGATCTTTACAGCAAAACCAAAGATAGCTGGTATCTCGACTATGCAAAAAGCGTATGGAATTTCGTACTCTCCGGGAAAGACGATGAACTCGGAGGCGGAGTTTATTGGGACGAAAATGCCAAAGACTCCAAAAACACTTGTTCCAACGCTCCGGCCGTGGTTCTCGCTTTGAAACTCTATCAAATCACCAACGATGCAGCGTACTTGGAGAACGGTAAAGATATTTACAAATGGACAAAATCGAAATTACAAGACCCCTCCGACTACCTCTACTGGGATTGCATCAAAACGAGCGGTAAAATCGAAACCAGCAAGTTCTCTTACAACTCGGGACAAATGTTGCAAGCAGCCGTGTTGCTCTACAATGCGACAGGCGAGGAACAATATCTCACCGATGCCAAATTGCTCGCAGAGGCTTGCTATAATTATTTCTTCGAAAACTTCATATCCAACTCGTCGGGAGAGCAATTCCGCATTCTCAAAGACGGAAGCCGCTGGTTCAATGCGATCATGGTCCGCGGATTCCTTGAACTGAACAAAGTCGAGAGCAATGGAACTTATATGATCGCCATACGCAAATCGGTCGACCACGCATGGAAATACACCCGGGATGCCGAGACCGGACTTTTCTTCAAACAATTCAGCGGGAACGACATAACGGACAACCCGGGAGATATTCTTGCACAAGGTGCTATGGTTGAATTATTCGCAAAATTAGCAGTTAACTAATAATTAAAATTTTTATCCATGAAATTAAACGGAATTATAGTCGCTTTATGCTCGGTCGGAATCCTCAATGCACATGCCGAAAACGTAGCTATCGCCAAATCTTCTCTCGTGGGAGACGGGATAGTAGAATTCGTTCCGCAAGGATTCGACCAAACGAAAACCCCCTCTTTAATTCTTAAAGAAGAACCCACGGCAAAAGGGTCTGTACCCTCCGATTGGGAATTATATCCACAATTCACCGTCGTGGACGGAAAAGCCAATGCCTCATTGAGCCTGACCGGTGAAATAAGTCTGTATGGCGGTGGCGAAGTTACCGGGCCTCTATTGAGAAACGGCCAATACATAAAACTCTGGAACACCGATACAGGAGCCTACGGCGTCGATGGCGGTAAACGACTGTATCAATCACATCCGTGGGTATTGGGTGTGAGAAGAGACGGTAGCGCTTTCGGTATTTTGTTCGATAGTAGCTGGAAATCGGAACTACATACCAATTCCGACAAAATCGAATTTAACACAGAAGGAGCTCTATTCCGCATTTACATCATCGACAGGGAATCACCCAAAGATGTCCTCAAAGGCCTTGCCGAATTGACCGGGACCATCACGATGCCTGCCCGTTGGACTCTGGGATACCATCAATGTCGTTTCTCCTACGGTAGCGAGCAGAAAGTACGGGAAATCGCAGACAATTTCCGTAGCAGAAATATCCCTTGCGATGCTATCTGGATGGACATCGATTACATGGACGGCTACCGTATTTTCACATTCAACGAAACTAATTTCCCCGACCCCAAAGCCTTGAATGAGGAACTTCATCAAAAAGGATTCAAAGCCGTATATATGATCGATCCCGGAGCCAAAGTGGACAAAAACTACCACGTTTACCAATCGGGAACAGAAAACGATGTGTGGGTAAAACGCCCCAACGGTGAAATTTACGAAGGTAAAGTATGGCCGGGATATTGCGCATTCCCCGACTTTACCATGCCCAAAGCCCGTGAATGGTGGTCCAATTTGTATAAAGATTTCTTGGCATTGGGAATCGACGGCGTATGGAACGACATGAATGAGCCGGCCGTTACCGACGACGATATTCCCGAAGAAAACCGCATTGGAACCATGCCTTACGATACTCCTCACCGAGGAGGCGGCAATTTACCCGCCGGCTCTCACCTGCTCTACCACAACGCTTACGGTCGTCTTATGGTCGAAGCCTCGTATGAAGGGATTATGAAAGTCAACCCCGAAAAACGCCCCTTCCTTCTTACGCGTGCCGGCTTACTGGGTTATCAACGATATGCAGCAACTTGGACAGGTGACAACTGGGCTGGCTGGGATCACTTGAAACTTTCCGTACCTATGTCTATTACATTAGGCCTTTCAGGTCAAGCATTCAACGGTCCCGATATCGGAGGATTCTTAAATAATACGGATGCCGATTTATGGGCTCATTGGTTGGGATTCGGAGTATTTTTACCTTTTGCCAGAGGTCATGCTTGTGCAGGAACCAACGACAAAGAACCGTGGGCTTTCGGCGAGGCCATAGAAAACACCTCTCGTATTGCCCTCGAACGTCGTTACCGATTGCTTCCCTATTTCTACACGTTGTTCTACGAAGCTCACAAGACAGGTGTTCCGGTTATGGAACCTGTATTTTTCGCCGACCCCAAAGACCTGAGATTGCGCAGCGAGCAACAGGCTTTCCTATTGGGAGACAATGTCCTTGTTATTCCCGCTTTCGCCGAGAATCCCGTATTGCCTTACGGAATTTGGGAAAATATGACACTGATCGATGGAGAATACAGCGATAAGTACCAAGCCAAATTGAAAATCAAAGGCGGAAGCATCGTTCCGGTCGGAAAGGTTATACAAAGCACCACCGAAAATTCGTTCGAACCTCTTACTCTTTTTGTATGCCTCGATGAGAACGGAAAAGCTCACGGTCAACTCTATTGGGATGCCGGAGACGGCTGGAATTTCCAATGCGGAGATTATAGCTTGATGACATTCTCTGCCGAGAAGAAAAACAATCAAGTAAAAGTCTCTCTCGCTTCCAAAGAGGGTAAACGTAAAATAGAGAAAGAAATCAAAGCTCTGAATGTAGAATTAATGATGAACGGGAAAGTATATAAAGGTTCCGGTTCGTTGAAAAAAGGTGTAACAATAAATCTTTAAAAAATGAAGAGAGTGCATCGGTCGATGCACTCTCTCTTTACTAAAACTTTTTTATCATGAAAAACAGATATTCCATCTGGCGACTAATGTCGTTAGGAGCTGCTTTAATGACAGCTCCGTGGCTACAAGCCCAAGACGTGCTTGTAACGCTCGAAGCAGAAAAGGGAATAATCACACTGCCTGCAAAAGTAAAACCTGTCGACGGTAGTACCGTAGAAGGAATCTCGGGCGGTAAATATGTAGGTGATAACGACCCCGGTAGCTCCATAGTTTTTAACGATATTGAAGTGCCCGAAGCCGGGACTTATGAATTCAAGACTTATTACATGAGTATGCAGAATAGGTCTATTGCCGTTAAAGTCAATAACTATTCCGAATACATATCGACGGTCTCCAATACGACACCGGGTTGGGACGTACCTCCCACAAACGAAATGAGTACCTATATCTACATGGATAAAGGGAAAAATACGATAAAAATTACTCCTATGGGAAGCGGTGGCCCTAATATGGATAAATTCGAAATCATTACAACCGACGTAGAGCTTCCGAAACCGGGAGAGTTTCCTATCGTTCTCGAAGCCGAAACCGCTCAATTATTCGGAAACCTGAAAGTAAAACCTACCGACGGTTCTTCCGTTGCCGGTCTATCGGGAGGCAAATATATCGGAGACTTCGACTTAGCCGCTAACTCCTATTTACGGTTCAACAACGTCGAGATACCCGAAGCCGGGACTTACGAATTGAAAGTCTATTCGATGGGGTCGAGCCGAGCTCTCACCATCAAGGTCAACCACTATCAAAAGAGTATCATTCGTACGAAAGACTCCCCCAACTGGGACAATGCCCCTACCTCAATGGTATCTACCTTGATATATCTCGATAAGGGAACAAACACCCTGACTTTCGGACTACACGAGGACAATGGCCCCAATATCGATAAATTCGAGATATGTACAACGACCGAAGAAATAGATAAACCAGAAGTCGAGAAAATCGCTTACTCGTATGATTTTACCGACGAGGCCGAAATTTCTTCTACACAAGAAAATTCTACGCTGAGCTTGTTGACCGATAATGATGAATACACTTATTATGTTCCCGAGACATCGAATGTAGAAATCGTAGCCAAATGCCAGCAACCGGTACTCTTGACGGGATTTTTACTCTCAGCAGGTATCGACAGTGAAATCGACGTTGACACTTGGAAATTATATGCTTCGGCCAATGGCTCTACATGGAAAGAAATTTCTTACGATAAAGTAACCGATCTCGACGGAGCCCACCTATATGAAATAACCCGATATCCGGGAACCGCAGCAGCAGACGCCGCACAATATTACAAATTAGCGGCAACCCACGAAAATCTCGAAATTGCAGAATGGCAATTGTTCGGTCTGCCCTATGTCGCTTCGGGAGACAAAAATTTTCCGACTGACCTGACTGAAAATATCGATGTTCACTCCAATGTATCGGCATATCCTATCGGAGAATCGGGTGATAATTTCTCCGAAGAATTTTACAATCTGTTCGACCGGAACATGAACACCAAATATTATGCACATGAAGCAACGAGTTTTTATGTAGAAATAGATTTGGAAAAGCCCTATACGATCGAATCTTATGCCCTTACAAACGCTCATGATTATCCCGACCGGGATCCTCGCAAATGGATTTTAAATGCTTATAACGAAGAATTGGGCTGGGTAGAACTCGACCGTCAGACAGACACATACTTCCCCACCCGGTATTCTACTTTGAAATATAACGTAAACTCGTCCACGGGATTCACCAAAGTCATGCTCGACGTAGAAGCTAATAATGGAGCAAAAGACATTCAACTCCTTAAATTCCAAATCTTCGGTAAAGAATTTAACGGAGCCGGCATCAACGCCGCCCAGGACAAAACACTTTCCATCATTGCGGATCAAGGGAAAATCATTATTTCTCAAACAGAGGGCAAACCGGTAAACTACACGGTATATAACCTGTCGGGAACAGTGATCGAACAAGGTACGACTGATGTTTCATACCGAGAAATCGTACTGAATGCCGGAGCATACATTGTATCGGCTAATGACGGAAGTAAAAATAAAATAGAAAAACTAATTGTTAAATAAACATTGAACCATGAAATCCAGAAGATATAAACTACCCTTGATAGCCTTATCGCTATCATTAGCATTACCGGCTTTCTCCCAATCGTGGTTTACTCCCGAAGTAGAAAAAAGAGCCGAGGATATTTTAAAAAATATGACAGTAAAAGAACGCCTGACCTATATCGGTGGTATAGATTGGATGTACACCCGCGCTATTCCCCGATTAAATGTTCCGGCTATAAAAATGTCCGACGGACCGCAGGGCGTAGGTACATGGGGAGCTTCCACGGCTTATCCTTGCGATCTTTTACTGGCAGCCACATGGAATCCGGATATGGCCTATGCGTTCGGCGCAGCTTTGGCACAAGACTGCAAGGCTCGTGGAGTAAACATTCTGTTAGGCCCTGCCGTAAACATCGCAAGAGCTCCTTTCTGTGGCCGGAACTTCGAATATATGGGAGAAGACCCTTTCTTGACGGCAACGACTTCTACCGGATATATCAAGGGATTACAAGAAAACGGAGTGATGGGAGTAATCAAACACTTCACGGCCAACTTCCAAGAATATGACCGTAATTATGTGAGTTCCAACATTGACGAGCGAACCTTACATGAAATCTATTTCCCGGCATTTAAATCGGCCGTCCAGAATGCAGAAGTCGGTGCTGTCATGAGCAGTTATAACTTGCTCAACGGCGTATGGACAACCGAGAATCCCTGGTTGCTCAAAGAAGTACTACGGGAACAATGGGGATTCAACGGACTCGTGATGTCCGACTGGGGCTCCACTCATAACTGTGTTCCGGCGGTTAAAAATGGACTCGATTTGGAAATGGCAGGAAATGAAATCGAAAACGAGGAAGCTCTGCGCCATTATCTCGAAACCGGAGAAATAAATATGAGCGAAATCGACTTGAAAGTCAAACATATCTTACAAACGATGATCGGATTCGGATTCTTCGACAAAGAACAATTAGATCCGAGCATTCCCCTCGACAACCCCGAAACGGCAAAAGCCGCATTGGAAATTTCGAGAGAAGGAATCGTGTTGTTGAAAAACGAATCGAACATTCTGCCGTTGAACGCCAATACGATTAAAAACATTGCCGTAATCGGTAATAACGCTACAATTTATGCGGCCGGCGGCGGAAGCGGACTGGTAAGACCTTTCCATTATGTGTCTTACTTCGACGGATTGAAAAAGTTGGCAAATGAAAAAGGCATCAACGTCACACTTGTCGATCTCTATGATCACATGGAAGATGTCCTGTATACAGCTGCCGGCTCGAACGAACATGGTCTCAAAGCCGAATTTTATAACAACGAGAATCTATCAGGAACTCCTGTAACTACCCGCGTAGACAGTCGTATCAACTTTGAATGGACCTCGGGACCCGATGCTGCCAATGTCGAAAAAAACTATTTCTCAGTCAAATGGACCGGTGAAATTCGTCCCCAAGAAACATCGAACTATACTTTCATCGTGAAAGGAGATGACGGTTTCCGTTTAATTCTCGATGGAAAAACGGTCATCGATGAATTCAAATCGGGTTCCACTCGTGAAAAACGTTATACCATGAAAATGGAAGCAGGGAAAGCCTACAAAATTCAACTGGATTATTTTCAGGGAGGAGGCGGAGCCTGTATCGATTTGGCATGGCTCAAAGACGGAGATGAAAACCGGTTCCAAAACGAATTGGACAAAGCCGACATAATCGTCGCATTCATCGGTCACAATTCAAGTAGCGAAGCCGAAGCCGGAGAACGGTCCTTCGGATTGCCCCAAGATGTAAAGGACCTCGTCCTAGCTGCCCAAAAGAGCTCCAAACCGATGATCGGAGTCGTCAATGCCGGCGGAAACGTAGAAATGCAAGACTGGGAACCTAAAATGAAAGGTCTTCTTTGGGGTTGGTACGGCGGACAAGAAGCCGGAACCGCGATGGCCGAAGTGTTATTCGGAGAGTACAACCCTTCGGGAAAACTCCCTGTAACATTTGAAAAAAGATGGGAAGATAATCCCTGTTACAACAGCTATTACGATAATGGGACCAAACAAGTGAATTTTACCGAAGGTATTATGATGGGATATCGTGGATACGACAAAGCCGGTACAAAGGTCCAATATCCGTTCGGTTTCGGATTGTCCTATACGACATTCAATCTTTCCGATATGCAAATCACGGAATCTTCCGACGACAAATATTTAGTCGAAGTTTCTTGCAAAATAAAGAATACCGGAAAGGTTGCCGGTGCAGAAGTCATTCAATTGTATGTAGGCAAAAACGGCAGCAGCCCTGTCGAACGCCCGATAAGGGAACTCAAAGGTTACCAAAAAGTATATCTTGAACCCGAAGAAGAAAAATTCGTGACTTTGTACCTTTCTAAAGATGCATTTTCTTATTACGATGTCAATCGGAAAAATTTCGTTGTCGATAACGGGGAATACAACATCGAACTTGGATTTTCATCTCGCGATATAAAATTGAAAGACCAAACTCAAATCAATGTTGTTTCGGCTATTGACGAAGCCCGCCAAGATACCGAAAAAGGCAACTTAATTCCCTCGGTGGTTAAACAAGGTGAAATTATCAGAATTGCACAAGGCTGTGCTTCCGAGTTAAACATTTTCGACCTTACAGGGCAAATGTTACTCAAACAAATCGATAAATGTACAATCGATACCTCTTATCTAAAAAAGGGAGCCTATCTTGCTTTGTATAAAATAGATGAAAAATTTTAATCGGTAAATCTGTATTTAATTAATGCAATAATGGCATGAAAACCGTCTTTCCAGGTAATTTTTTTCCCTTCAGAAAATTCTCTTCCGTAATATGAAACCGGCAATTCATAAAGCCTTGCCCCTCTTTTTAAAACCTTTGCAGTAA
>ENA-OPFT01000423-OPFT01000423.1-human-gut-metagenome-genome-assembly--contig:-NODE-423-length-25502-cov-3.171926_pt1 | contig 25502 bp, 13 predicted proteins | sample MGYA00241714_ERZ501560 | MGnify/ENA primary metagenome ERZ501560 (study PRJEB25962, sample SAMEA2042392) | human gut metagenome | biome: human gut; feature: human-associated habitat; material: faeces...
GCAATTATTCTTTCATTATTAGAATTTACACAATAATGGGCAATTAATCCACTTATTTTTTAATTATATGCTTTAATATTGCATCGTGGATATTTTCTGGCAACTATGAAATTATTAATTATTAAACATCAAATATATGGTAAAAAAGTTAGTTAGTGTATTTTGTATATGTGCATATTTTGGACTTGCTCATGCACAAATACCACAAGAGATTTGGAAAGAAAGTGAGCAAATAGAAAAACAAATCAAAAAGACCTCTTTTCCCGATCGTGTGTACAACATTAAAGATTTCGGTGCCAAAGAAGGAAATAATGGTGAAATATTCTGCCATGAAGCAATCAATCTGGCTATCCTCACATGCAGTCAAGCAGGTGGAGGAACTGTATTAGTTCCACCCGGAGAATTTCTAACAGGTCCTATCACACTGAAAAGCAATGTAAATCTGCATTTGGAAGAAGGCGCCTATCTAAAATTTTCTTCAGAGAAATATCTATATACTCCAACCGTACTCACCCGCTGGGAAGGAGTAGACTGTTACAATTTGCATCCATTAATTTATGCTTATGGAGAAAGTAACATAGCTATCACCGGTAAAGGTATTATAGACGGACAGGCCAGTAATGATAACTGGTGGAGTATGTGTGGTGCTCCACACTATGGCTGGAAGGAAGGTATGACAGCTCAAAAAAATGGCGGCAGAAACAAATTACTGATGTACGCCGAAACATTTGCCCCGATAGATAAACGCCAAATGACTTTTGAAGACGGTTTACGTCCCCAGCTTATCAATCTATATCGTTGTAACACTATTTTAATAGAAAATGTAACATTGAAAAATTCTCCATTTTGGGTTATCCATCCTTTATTTTGTGAAAGTCTGACAGTACGTGGGGTTAAAGTATCCAGTCACGGTCCCAATAGCGATGGCTGCGATCCGGAATCAAGTAAGAACGTATTAATTGAAAACTGTATATTCGATACTGGAGACGACTGCATCGCTATTAAAAGCGGACGGAATGCGGACGGACGGAAATGGAACGCACCAAGTGAAAATATCATTGTACGCAATTGCGAAATGAAAGACGGACACGGTGGTGTAGTTGTAGGTAGTGAGATCTCGGGAGGATATAAGAACCTGTTTGTTGAAAACTGCAAAATGGACAGTCCGAACCTAGAACGTGTCATCCGCATCAAAACCAACAACTGCCGCGGTGGGGTCATTGAAAATATTTATGTGCGTAATATAGAAGTAGGCGAATGTCGCGAAGCCGTTTTGAAAATCAACCTGCAATATGAAAACCGTGAAAAATGTGACAGAAGTTTCCCACCTGTAGTACGCCATGTATATCTGGATAATGTTACTAGTGAAAAAAGTAAGTACGGAGTCTTAATTACCGGATATGACGACCGTGTCAATATTGAAGATATCCATGTAACAAACAGCCGTTTCAATAATGTAGAGAAAAAAGGGAATTTAATTACCGGAGCTAAAGATGTAGTACTGAATGAAGTATATATCAATGGAAATAAGGTGAGAAAATAAGATCCCCCTTATTATATCGGGTGAACAATGAGTTCACCCGATATAATGATAAAACATAACTTTACTATCATTTATCTTCATCGTCCAATCTGATTTTTTGCATATTCTGTAGAAGTCATTCCCCAATAAGACTTAAAACTTTTACTAAAATAATGAGGATCACTAAAACCTACCATATAAGCTATTTCCGCCATTGTATATTGGTTTTCCTTAATCAGTTCAGCAGCTTTCCTCATGCGTATTTCTTTTATATACATTATAGGAGCCATACCAGTTAAAGATTTCAACTTATGAAAAAAATTGGTCCGACTCAGACTGAAATAACTGACCAATTGATCTACATTCAATTCCGGATTACCAAGTTGCTCTTCCATAATTTTAGCTAACTTATTAAGAAAAGCAGCGTCTCTTGCCGACAATTGAACCGATCTGTCTTTTTCTTTATTTTCGTTCCCCTCTTCATATCCTACTTTACAATAATATGCTTGTAACATTTTACGCCGAGCTAGGATATTTTCTACTTTAGCTTGCAGATAATTAACACTGAACGGCTTCGTTATGTAATCATCAGCTCCTGTATGAATACCAGTCAGAATGCTATCCATATCTGTCTTGGCAGTCAATACTATGGCAGGAATATGCGAAGTTCGTTCATCGTTCCTTAGTTCCTGCAACATCTGTAGACCACTTTTTACAGGCATCATGATATCAGTAATTATCATATCAGGCAGATCAGAAAAAGCCTTTTTTAATCCAACCTCGCCATTATTAGCCTCAACAAACCGATATGCTTCCTGAAATATTTGTTTGATAAATACTCTTAATTCATAATTGTCTTCAACAATAAGCATGAGCGGCTTCTCCACTTCATTCAATTCTTGTAGTTCGTTTTGAGAATTGAAATCTAAATTTGTATCTTCATTCCAATCTGATAATATATATTCCGTGTCAGACGGATAATGTTTTTTACCTTTTAATAGCCTTACAGTAAATAGACTCCCTTTTCCGAACTCACTTTCCACATTTATACTACCATGATGCATTTCCACAAGTTCTTTAGCCACTGAAAGTCCGATACCAGAACTTAAAGGAGCGTAAATGCTATCCGGAACCACATTCTCGTAACGATTGAAAATCACTTTCTGCTTTTCTCTCTTTATCCCTACTCCTTCATCTTGGATTTGAAGAAGGACTGCATTCCCATCATCTTTCATACTAACCCAAATGTTCTTGCCATCAGAAGTGTATTTGAAGGCATTAGACAGCAAATTAAAAATAACTTTCTCTAATTTATCTTTGTCCACCCAAAGATTTACTTTAGACAATTGAGTGTTAAAATTCAAACTAATATGCCGCTCTTGAGATAAAGTTGTAAAATAGTTGATTATTTCTTTCGTGAAACTGATAATATCCACATACTGAACTCTCAGTTTCATCTTGCTATTCTGGATTTTACTAAAATCCAAGATCTGCCCTACCAACCTCTGCATACGGTCACTATTCTTTTTAATAATCTTCAAAGTATCTCTCACCTTCCCAGAAAGACTTTCGTCTCTGAGTATATATTCCAAAGGTCCGGTAATCAATGTTAATGGAGTTCTTAATTCGTGAGACACGTCAGTAAAGAAGCTGAGTTTTAATTGAGTAATCAATTCTTCATTTTTAGCCTTATTTTTTATCCGATAAAAAACGGTATATACATAAATGGCAACTGCAATAAATAATACAATCAAAAAGAAATAGAGCATAGTAGCACAAGGTGTCTCAGAGAAAGTAGGAAGCACTTCAAAAGAAAGTGTTCGTTCATTTTCAACCCATACACCTTCATTATTGGTAGACTTTACACGAAATACATATTTTCCCGGAGGAAGATTAGTATAGTTAGCCTCATGCCCGTTATCCGTCAAACGAAAGTTTTTATCAAAACCGTCTAACTTGTAAGCATATTGAATATACTCCGTATTGGTCATGTCTAGAGCAGAGAATACCAACCTGAGGGTGTGATTATTAGGAGGTAACTGCATATCCTTGCTATTATCAGGATTAACAGACAAAATAGAAGGAGTTTTTCTGGGAGTCAGTTCCTGATTGTTTACCCAAATAGAAGAGAAAAATATTTGTGGTATAAAATCTGTTTTATGAATATTCTCAGGGGTAAAATAGAACAAACCTCGGTTAGTACCAAAAAAAATCTGCTTGCCATCTGTTGCCCCTACACCTTCACTAAAATGCATATTAAACGCGATATGCTCACTAGAATACTGAATCTGTTCGGCCGAAGCTACAAATTTCACTAATCCACCACCCGTCACCAACCATAAATTTCCTTGTTTATCCTCGTGCATGGAATAAATAATATCTGAAATAAGTCCATTCTTCTGTGTGAAGGATTTACATTGATAAGAATGGAGCCCCATGGGAGAAAGCTCATTTAACCCTCCGCCATAAGTAATGGCAAAAATGTTCCCATTATCCATACATTGAATCATTTGTACGTCATTATTACTAAGACTATTCACATTTCCCTGTTCACGGCATATAGAATGAAAATCTATTTCTTCAGGACAATGAAAAGAAACCTTAAATTGTAAAATTCCCGCTGTTGTAGACACCCAGATACGCCCTTGATTATCTTCAGTAATATGTCTGACTTTATAAAAATGACTAATCGGATATCTCTTTAACAAATTGCGATGATTGATAAATCTTAAAGTACCATCAGGCATAGTTTCAATCAAATTCAATCCACCTCCGTAAGTAGCTACCCAAAGTCTCTGCCTACTATCCTGAAAAGTAAAATAGATATTATCATTACTCAATGAATAGGGGTCGTCAGCTTTATGTTTAAAATGCTGTAGCTTAAAATTGCCTTGTGAAGTTTCTATTGCTTTTATCAATCCCTGGCCTTTAGTCGAAATCCAATAAACACCAGCCGAATCTTGCATGATGGCATATACTTTGCCCCATTTCATCCTTTTCAATAATCGAAGCCGGGCATCATATATGGAAACATTCATATCTCTGCTTCCCGTCCAAATACGTTGTTTTTTGTCTATATACAGTGCCCTGATCTCATTATCAGGTAACTCTACATCCTGAGGAGCAGGTGTATAGATATGAAATTTATCAGGGATAAAAGTGATGCGCTTAAGTCGGTTGAGCTGGGTACTCATCCATAAATTTCCTTGTTTATCAACAAAAGCAGCAAAACAGCGGTCATTTGATTTCCACTTGACAGGCTGCTCCGTAGTATTAAAAGGTATTAACCGCCTATTTTGAGAATCAAAATAAGAAAATCCTCCGCCCTTAGGGTGTACCCATAAAATATCATTCCGATCCTCAAAAGCAAAAAAATCACTTTCAGTATTTAGTGGTCTTCCCTGTTCATCCTTTCCTTCAATAAAGCTTAAACGCTGTGTTTTCAGATCAAACAAAGTGACTCCCGGAACAGGATGTACAAGCCACAATAAATCTCCACAAGTAATTTTAGCAGACTCTATGTTTTTGTCTTTCAACAGAGAAAGAGAATCAAGCATCACATGTCTTATCTCACCGAGAGAGTCATGAATAAAAAAGCCATCCGAATCAGTAACATATATCAGTCCAGCCACAGAAGGCAAAATAGAAATCACAGAAGCCGATGTTGGCAATTGAGTATGGATAGAAAGTTCTCCTGTCAACAAGTATTTATAGACTTTGCCTTGATGTGCACCTAAATATATATATTCTTCCAACTCTGTTGCAAAATAAAAAGGTATTTTCTCACTTTTTCGACAATCAGACAAAGAAATAATAGAAAGTTCTGAATCATATAATCGATATACCCCCTCATCCGTAAGAAGCCATTCCTGTAATTTCGAATCCATAAATACAGACCGGATTTTACCAGTAGCCAAAGTATTTTCTCTTGATGAATAGAATTGAAATTTCATAGATAAATCTTCAGGAGCCGTAACGACCCGTACTGCACTCCCATCTTCACATAATAACCATACTATTCCATTCGGAAGGACAGATATTGACCGAAAGTTATTGACTGTTTTTTGAATGACAGGTTCAAAGACTTCCTTGTCAGGATTAAAACGATAACAAGTGGAATCATAACACAATACCCATATACATCCGAATTTATCCTCGACTATATCCAATAAACGATCATTGGTCAATCCTCCCAGATCTTCCATATTCGATTTATAATTCTTAAAATTATAACCATCAAAACGATAAAGCCCATTCCAAGTAGCAAACCATAACAAACCTTTATGATCTTGGATAATATCATTGACCAGCCCATCCTCCACTCCATTCTGACTGGAAAAGTACGTAACTGAATATTTTTGAGATATAGCTCCTTTTGCCAGTACATCGGCTGTAAAAAAGCATAGTATTACTACACAGAAAAAGGTAAGAATATCAACCCAGTATGTTTTCATATCAAAGTAATGTGTTTCCTTTGCGAAATTAGCAGAAAATGGGTATTCATCAAAGTACTTTCTATTTTTAATCCACCGCAATATATGTTGTTTAGCTACCTTTGATAGATATTCCAACTAAATTATCAGTTTTTCCACTTATAAAAAGATAACATCCGTCTATATTTGACATCAAAACAAAAACAACTCTAATACTAAATTAATAATGAAAGACATGAGAAAAAAAGAGTATTTAAAATCCCGCTCTGTTATAGTACAGGGTATTCATTCTCCAAAAAGATTTTGGTTTGCTTGCGGACTTTCCTTAGGACTAGTTTCCTTACCATTATCCACTTTTGCAAACAATTGGTCAAACCAACTAGGTTCATCAATTCAAAAATCAATTCAACAAAACCGAATCATTACAGGTAGTGTCATAGACGAAAGCGGAGAAGCATTAATCGGCGTTTCCGTATTGGTAAAAGGAACTACTTTAGGAACGGTAACCGATTTAGATGGTAATTTCACACTGGAAGTTCCAACAGGTGCAATCTTAGTTGTTTCATATGTAGGGTATAAAACACAGGAAATAAAAGTAGGAGAGCAGCAAAAACTAGCTATCACGGTCGAAGCAGACAACAAATTGTTAGATGAAGTGGTAGTAGTGGGCTATGGTGTAGTAAAGAAATCAGACCTTACAGGTTCTGTAGGTAGTGTAAAATCCGAAACAATTTCTGCCAAAGGTGCAACATCAGTTGTCGAAAGTCTACAAGGGCAAGTTGCCGGAGTGAATATCTCACAGTCTTCTAGCCGTGCCGGTGACGGATTCAATATTCAGATTCGAGGTAAAAGTTCATTAAATGGCGGCAATCCATTATATGTAATCGATGGAGTAGTTTGTGAAAATATGGATTTTCTAAATCCGATGGATATTGAAAAAGTAGACATTTTGAAAGATGCTTCATCTACCGCTATCTATGGTTCACGGGCCACAAATGGTGTAGTGATGATTACCACCAAAAAAGGAGACAAAGATATAGCCAAGACTACAGTCAGTTATGATGGATATTATGGTATAAAAACCAAAGCCAATATGCCGGACTTTATGGAAGGAGATGATTTCATGAAATTCCGTTTCTCCCGTTATCTAGTTTCATCTATGGATGCCTCTTCAGGAATGACTAACTGGGAAATGACTGATGCCAATTTCCTGAACTTCTGGGGAAATGGCAGTCAAATAGTGAAAGATATGTATCTCAATAAAAATTACACCGATTGGGTAGATATCGTAACCCGTAACGGCTCACAACAGAATCATTTCATCAATATTTCCGGAAATACAAAAAATATAACCTACCGCGTAGGACTAGGGTATCAAAATGAGGAAGGAATCATGTATGACGGTTATGAACGCTGGAATATAAAAGGAGCCGTAGATCATAAGATTTCAGATAAAATCTCAGCCGGATTCTCCACAAATATGGCAACAGCATCCAAAGAGAGTGGTAGCAACTACTCTATTTTGGAAGGGTTCCGTATGACCCCTAATATGCCATGCTATTATTGGGAAGGGGAAAAGGCAGGACAGTTAATTTCACAACCAGGTAAAGATACCGCCATCTATCCCAATGGTGGTGGTCCGACTTCCTCCATCAATCCAGTGGTGGACCGTTTGAACTCAAAAGACGATACACGTTCTTATGATGTGATGGCAAATATTTATTTGCAATACAGCCCCGTTAAAGAAATAATTCTTAAAACTACTTTCTCCCCCATGTATACCAAAACCCATCGTGGTACATTCTATAACGGAGAAACCCAACTTCGTTCTGGAAAAACAAACATGGCCGAAAACTATAATGATGAAATATTCTCGTATACTTGGGATACGCAAGCCAATTACATCAAGAATTTTGGAGATCATAGTCTGAATGCCTTGGCCTTATTCAGTGTCTATGAACAAAAGTTACAAGGCGACTATATCAATGTAGTGGATATGCCATTTGATGTAGACTGGCATAATCTTGGTTCAGGCACTGTACAAAGTCAGTCTAGCTATTATAAAAAAATCTCCATGTTATCTTATGTAGCCCGTATCAACTATGCCTACAAAGGCAAATACATGCTGACTGTATCTTCACGTTGGGACGGCAGTTCCAAATTCCAAAAAGACAATCGTTGGGGGATGTTCCCCTCAGCTGCCATGGCATGGCGCATTTCCGATGAAGATTTTATGGGATTTGCCAGCAAATGGTTAAGCAATTTAAAACTCCGTGCCAGCTTTGGCGTTACCGGTAATAATGCCGGTGTAGGGCCTTATGACACACAAGCTTTTGCAAATATTAAATATTACTATAATTACGGATCGTCTGTTGCCAACGGTTATGGTTATACCATGACAAACGCCGACCTGACTTGGGAGAAGACAACCGAAATCAACCTCGGTCTTGACTTCGGTTTCTTGAATAATCGTATCAATGGATCTATCGATATCTACAACAAAGATTCCAAAGATCTCTTGATGGAGATGGAAACTCCATTTGAACTAGGTTCCTATACAGGCTCCATTGTAAGTAATGTGGGTAAGGTGAACAATAAAGGTATAGAAATCCAACTGAATACCATCAACGTAAAGAATAAAGATTGGAACTGGGAAACAACCTTCTCTTTTGCGCGTAACATTAACTCTATCAAAGAATTGAATGGTACCAAAGAAGACTTAGTGGGTAACAAATGGTTTATCAATCACCCTATAGACGTAGTCTACGGCTATAAATACACCGGAATCTGTACTCGAGAAGAAGCGCAAGCTTATGCCCAAGACCCGAAAATGAAAACCAAATTCTATGAAGGCGAGATGAAAATCTATGATAAGGATGGCAATGGTACTATTGATGCCAATGACAAAATGATCCTCGGACATTGTGCTCCGACCTGGACCGGCAGTTTCACTTCTAACCTGTCATACAAGAATATTGATTTCTCTTTCAGTATTTACACCAGTCAGGGAGGAATGGTATACTCTCCCTTCATGGCCGAATTCGTAGACTATGGACAGCGTGGCATGAATCGTCTGAACATGGATTACTATATACCGCAAGGTGCTCCGATACTAGGTGCTGATGGCTCTATAGCCTATCAGGAAGCCACTCATTACGGTAGTTATCCCTTCCCGACCAATGGTGGAAATGGTAAAGGAGGCGGTGCATACTGGCAAAGTGGTGCCAATGAGGACCGGGCACAAAATTTCGTTGATAACTCATATGTCCGAGTCAAAAACATTACTCTTGGCTATACTTTTCCACAGAAATGGATTTCAAAACTTCATATTTCCAATTTAAGAATCTACGCCAATGTATTAAACCCCTTCACTTTCACAAGTTATGAAGGATTCGACCCCGAATGGGCTGATGCACAAGTAGGTGACGGTACCGGTGGTGTCAGTTCAAGAACTTATCAAGTTGGTGTAAATTTAAAATTCTAAAATTAAATGATTATGAAAAAAATATATTTCATTATGGCATTAGGATTGGCAACTCTCTCAGGATGTTCGGATTTTCTTGACCAAAACAACAAATCTAATGTTCCATCAGCTGAATTTTATCAGACTTCGGCAGGATTCGCCAGTTTAACTAACAGCGCTTACTCCACACTGCGGGAGCTTTATAATGCCCAACCGCAATTATTCGTAGCGGGAACAGACCTGTATGCAGACGGAAAGTCACAGGGAGTAGTCATGAGCCAATATACCTTCACTGCAGATGAAGGCATTATAAAAAATTTCTATGTAAGTTGTTTTAAAGGTATTCAGCTAGCCAATAGCGTTATATCTTATGGAGACATAACGGAAGATTCCAGTGTACGACTGCAATATGTGGACGAAGCACGTTTTATCCGTGCATGGTATTATTTCCAACTAGTGCAACAGTTCGGGCCTGTAGCTTTGAACAAACAAATGTTTGACCATGCCGAAATGAGTCATGAACGTGCCAGTCTTGCAGATGTTTATAAGTTCATCATTGAAGAGTTTGAGTATCTAGCCTCTTCCGAATCCCATTTAATGGAACGTGCCAACTCCGGTGTAGGACGTGCCAATAAACGCGCAGCAACCTTTTACTTAGCCAAAACCTATCTGACTCGTGGATGGCTAGATGGCACTGATTACGAAGCCCAAGAAGAAAATATAGCTCAAAATTCAGACTTCGCAAATGCAGCTAAGTATGCCTTGGAAGCAATTAATGGCGAAATTCCTTTCCTCTCCATAGAAGAAGCTTTTGACGTAGAAAATGAAGAAAACAATGAAATATTCTGGAGCATACAGTTTAATTCGGCTGCTGTAGAAGATCCCGTAAAAGACGGTTCCTACCAACAAGCCCAATTCGGAGCTTATTTAGGTGGTTCCGAAAAACCAAGAAATAAGGCAATTGACGGTTGCTTTGCTCCTTCACTACGTCTACAGCAAATGTATAGTCGGGGTGATGCACGGTTGGAACAAACTTTTATGTTAGAATTCCATACCAGTTATTTCGACTATTACTCAGCACCGACTAGTTCTTCTATCATTTATTATTATGCTCCAGCATGGGCTACAGATGAAGATATCGCTGCCTGGAAAGCAGACGATCCCTATGGAATTAAAAAGAATACACTGGTAAGCAAAACAATAGCAGACGGTGGTATTGCTCCATCCAACGGTGCCCCAGCCACATACAAAGACCGTCGTTCACAAGACTACGGCAATGCTTGTATCAAGAAATTTGATGATTATTCAGAAACTTCTATTGCTAACCGTAATTCTACTTGCAGCATGCATGATGTGGTAGTAGCGCGCTTAGGAGAAACCTATCTGATTGCCGCCGAAGCCTATTTAAAAATGGGTAAAACAGAAGAGGCTGCACAAATGATCAATAAACTTCGTCAACGTCCAGGAACTATTCGTAAAGGATACACAACAGAAATGACTGTCACCAGCAACGATATTAATATTGATTTTATTCTTGATGAACGTGCTCGTGAATTAGCTGGAGAATATGTCCGTTGGACAGATTTGAAGCGTACTCACACTTTAGTGGAATATGCCACAAAATATAATGAAGACGGCATAAAAGAATCTGCTATGATAGGCCCTGATGGTAAATACAAGATTCTTCGTCCTATTCCACAAGCTGCCATTGATTTGAATCAAGCTAAAGTGACACAAAACCCTGGTTATTAAGTTAAAAAACATGCTGATGAAAAATTTTTTACTTATTCTTCTATACTTTATAAATAATGTATTAGTCTTGTCAGCTCAAGGTACTCCCGGTAAATGGGGAGATCAGGGCAATGGAACATACATAAATCCGATTTTAAATGCTGACTACTCTGACCCGGACGTTATCCGGGTCAGAGATAAATATTACATGATAGCTTCCGACTTTCATTTTCTAGGAATGCAAGTATTGGAATCTTCAGATATGATCAATTGGAAACTGATTTCCCAAATCTATCACCATTTTGATTTTCCCGGCTGGGATAACAACCAACAATATGCAGGAGGTTCATGGGCACCCTCAATTCGTTACCATGATAACAAATTCTGGGTCTTTTTCTGTACTCCCAAAGAAGGATTATTCATGTCAAATGCTGTCAATCCTTCAGGTCCTTGGAGCCCTTTACATTTAGTTAAGAAAGTAGAAAAATGGGAAGACCCTTGCCCCTTTTGGGATGAAGATGGTCAAGCATACCTAGGCCGGAGCCGTCATGGAGCCGGGCCTATCATTATTCATAAAATGAGTGCAGACGGTACACGTCTACTTGATGAAGGAATGACCGTATACACCGGACCTGTAGCCGAAGGAACAAAAATTTTCAAAAAAGATGGTTACTATTATCTCTCTATTCCGGAAGGAGGAGTAGGTACGGGATGGCAGACTATCCTCCGCTCAAAAAATATATATGGTCCTTATGAAAAGAAAGTAGTATTGGAACAAGGAAGTACTACGATAAACGGCCCTCATCAAGGAGCCATTGTCGATACTCCGGATGGTCAATGGGCTTTTTTTCATTTCCAACATCATCATGCCTTAGGCCGTGTAGTTCATCTTCAGCCCATGCATTGGGAAAACGATTGGCCCGTTATCGGAGTAGACTTTGATAGAAATGGAATAGGAGAACCTGTATATGTATGCCAGAAACCCATTGAAAGCAAAACCATATTCGCTCCGCAAACAGATGATGATTTCTCTACCCCCAACCTATCACTACAATGGCAGTTTAATCATAATCCGACAGACCACGCATGGTCCTTATCGGCACATCCAGGTTCACTCACTCTGAAAGCATTGAAATCTTCAACCTTCAGACTGGCACGCAACACCCTGACACAAAAGATTATGGGGAATATAAGTGAAGCTACAATAGCTATGGATTTTACAGAAATAGCTGATGGGCAACGATGCGGATTAGCTTGCATGGGAAAAGAAAATAAAGTTCTAGGTATCAAGATGGAGAAAGGACAAAAATATCTATACATATCCAATGACACAACAGAAATAAGTACAACTTTCCTAAACGGAAACCAGATTTATCTACGTGTATCCATCGACATGCTCAATCAAAAGTTCCAATATTTCTACAGTACAGATAATATACGTTTTATTCCTTATGGAACTTCCTTTTTTATTCCATTCGGTTTTTGGAAAGGTGCCCGCATTGCACTATATTGTTATAACAAAGAACAGGAAGCAGGAGCAACTTCATTTCAATGGTTCAAATACAAACATGACGGACCTCAAAATAAAATAGAAAATACAGCCGAACAGATTATTGCCAATATAGCGCGCACTTCATTTCCGCATAAGAAAATAAAAGTGATCTGCCCTGATTCCGCTTCCAACCAAAAAGGTCATTCACGCCAGTTAATACAGCGAGCAATAGACTCTTGTTCTTTGGCAGGCGGAGGACACGTTATAATTTCGAAAGGAATCTATTATTTAAAGGGAAATCTAGTACTGAAAAGTGATGTCAATTTACATTTAGAGAAAGACGCCTATCTACTTTTCAGCGGTAAGGCTGATGACTTTCTTCCTGAAGTATGGACACGTTGGGAAGGTACGGAACTATATGGACATTCTCCCATGATTTATGCCAAACATGCCACTAATATAGCCATTACAGGACAAGGTACCATAGACGCCCAAGGAGGACGGGAATTTGCTTCATGGTCTCAGATAGAGGTATCAGACAGAAATCGTCTGCGTAAAATGGGAGAAAAACTAATCCCTGTCACAGAAAGGATCTTTGGGAAAGGTACTATACTACGTCCCTCTTGCATACAATTCATGGGATGTTCTCGCATTTTAGTAGAAGGTATCACCATTAAGAATTCTCCTTTCTGGACCATTCATCCTGTATACTGTGACAATGTAATAGTACGAAGCATCACCATTGACAGTCACTATCCTAATAATGATGGATGTGATCCTGAATCAACTTCCAATGTATTAATAGAAGAATGTATTTTCCGCACAGGAGATGATGCCATAGCTATCAAAGCAGGCCGTGACGCCGACGGCCGTGAAATAGGACGCCCTTCAAAAAACATCGTCATTCGTAATTGTCTGTTCCAGTCTGAATGCAATGGATTATGTATCGGCAGTGAAATGTCAGGCGGTGTAGAAAACATATATATGGATAATATACAAATAGGAACGGTCAAGAATGCCCTTTATTTTAAATCCAACCGTGACAGAGGAGGATATATTCGTAATATACAAGTCAGCAATATTACTATAGAACGCTCAAAAGGGGCAGTGCTCCGTTTTGAAACCAATTATTTTGGTTTCCGAGGTGGCAGACATACCTCTCAATACGAGAATTTCCGCATCAACAATGTAAAGGCTGGCTGTTCCGACCATTATGCAATTTTTATAGATGGATATGAAGAAAAGCCTATCAAAAATATTGAGATAGAGCATTTCCATGTACAAAAGGCCCCTCATCCTTATTACTTAAGGTGTGTAGAAAACATCTGCCTCAAAGCTACTTTTGTAAATGGACAAAACTTACCGGAATATCCGAAAAAACAAAAAGAACGTGTAATACTAGATGTTTACTGATTCTTCACAAAATCTGTATAATAAAATAAAAGTTCTGCAAACAGAACTTTTATTCTATCTATATGCATATCTTATTCCAAACACTCATCAAGTTCACCTATCAACTCTTCTTTATCAAGATGCCGCCCGATAAAAACTATTTTCTGCATACGGTCTCCATATTTATCATCCCAATCCCGCAACAAGCCGGGCTCCTGACGCATTACCTCCATCAGTTCTTCTTCAGGTGCCGTAGCATACCATAAACCAGCTTCCTTCAACTTTTTCTGCACACCAGCCTGCTCAAAAAGAAAAGACATATCACGATTATTGCTGAAATAACAGACTCCTTTTGCACGAATGATATTACGACTCCATCTGGTTGATACAAAACGATCGAATTTATGGATATCAAAAGCCGGACGACGATAATACACAAAAGTACTGATACCATATTCATCCACTTCACTACCCTCATGATGATGATGGTGCGCGTGTTCCTCCGCTTCTTTTTTCTGCTCTTCCGTAAGGGCGCTCTCTATTCCACGTATCCAACCGGCAGAAGTGGCAGTACGTTCAAAGTCAAATACTTCAGTATAGATTATCTTATTCAAATCCACATCAGCATAATCACATTCTATTATTTCAGCTGCAGGTTGCAATGTACGGATAATCTGTTTGATACGTTCCAATTCGTCATGTTTCACTTCTGAGACCTTATTCAATAATACAACATTACAAAATTCAATCTGTTGGATAATCAGATTTTCAATATCCTCTTCGTCAATACCTTTACGGGTCAAATCGTTGCCACAAGAAAACTCACTTTGCAGACGTAAGGCATCTACCACAGTCACAATACAATCCAAACGACATCCCCCGTACGTATTCTCCATACTTGAAATAGAACAAATAGTCTGTGCGATAGGAGCTGGTTCACAAACACCACTTGCCTCAATCACAATGTAATCAAAACGCTCCAACTTCATAATATCATCTATCTGCTCCACCAAATCCATCTTCAGAGTACAACAGATACAACCGTTCTGAAGTGCTACCAAGCTTTCGTCTTTCTTTCCTACAATCCCTCCTTTCTGTATGAGATCAGCATCAATATTCACCTCACCGATATCATTGACAATAACCGCAAACTTAATACCACGTTTATTAGAAAGAATATGGTTCACTAATGTCGTTTTTCCACTGCCTAGATAACCGGTCAAAAGCAGTATAGGAATTTCTTTTACTCTCATATAAAATTCAATATTACTTTCCGTGTTTTTGGCAGTTTCGTCAGTTCATCCAATACAGATTTTGTTATTTTAGTAGTGAAACAAATACAGATTTGTATTATAATGATTCCTAACCTGCAAAAGGTGGAATTTTTTACGGATTATATAGGAAAAACGTTTGTTTTCTTAAGATATCCCAGAAATATTCCTCTTTTTTCCCCGTTTTTCACTGCGGCAAACTGTCCAACAACGTATAAAAAAGTTTAACTTCCCGAAAAGAAAGTAAGATTTTCTTTGGTAAAAAACCAGGAAATTTTCTATTTATAATTTTTTACGGTAGGAAAAATTATGAGATTTTTTTAACACAGTAAATAATTTTTTCATTTATAAGAACGCTGCCGGAAAAACGGCACATCTATTCAGGAGGAACCTATGGCAATCAAATATAAATGGCTCACCGAACAGCTGCGGGACTTGATTCAGGAATATATTCAAAATGGAAGGAACAGGCTGCCCGCAGAACAGGAATTATGCGCCCGCTATCGGGTCAGCCGCCAGACCGTGCGGGCTGCACTGGCAGTCCTGGAGGAATCTCAGGAAATCCGCCGGATAAAGGGCAGCGGCTCCTATATTACCGGACTTTCCGACCAGGAATCCCGCAACGTGATCGGTGTCCTAATCCCAGATGAACAGCAGTACCAATACCCCGCTTTTGTAAATAACCTTCGCACAGCCCTGGCAGCCTACGGCTATACCTGCAAAGTTTTCCCCACCTACGGTCATCAGGATCAGGAACGGCAGATTCTCCAGTTTCTCCTGAAAAATCCTCTTCGTGCCATTCTTGCAGAACCTGTAAAAAGCGCGCTGCCCACTCTCAACACCGAGCTTTATCAGATGCTTCTTCAAAAGGGAACTGCCGTCTTTTTCCTGGGCTGTGCCTACCCTGGCCTTTCACAGGTTCCGGTTCTTTCCGGCAATCCGGATTACGGAGCCAGCCTGCTGGTACAGGATCTGGCTGCCAAAGGCCATACCTGCATTGCAGGCATTTTCCAGATGGATGACCTGCGGGGACATCAGCACTGCCAGGGCTTTCTGAACGCCATGGAAAATCAGGGGCTCTTGGTTCCGGACCGAAACCTTGGATGGTTTACCACAGAAGATCTGGATGATTTCAGGCAGAATCGGGATATCCGTTTTCTGCAGAAATTCCTGGAAAAACTCACTGCTGACTGTACTGCAATCGTCTGCGAAGATGACTTTATTGCCTGGCTGTTGTGGGAAAAGCTTTCCCTCTCTTCCTCTGCTCCATTTATGGAAACACAGCCCTCTGGCAGCATCTCCCAACTGGCATTGTCGGCCTTCAATACCAGTTATCTCACCGCTTCCGGGCTTTTGCGCGCCGCCACTTTGACCAGTCCAACCCATGAGCCCGCCCAGATGGCTGCCCGGATGATTGCAGACAAATTAAAAGGACTCCCTGTCTCTTCACAGGAAGTCCCATTGCAGCTGCTGCCGCCCAAATAAAAACGATTATGCGCTGCCCTTGCTTCTGTATTCCCTTGGACTGCAGCCCATATTTTTCTTAAACACATAGCTGAAATAATGAGGATCCTTATAGCCCACCTCCTGCGCAATCTCCCCGGATGACTTATCCGTTTCGCGCAGGAGCTTCTTCGCCCGCTCCATTCTTTTTCCAGTCAGATATTCCACAAACGTCTTCTGCATCTTCTGACTGAAAATAGCACTGAAATAATTGGCACTCATATTTACAGCTGACGCAACCTCGTTCAGGGAAATGCTCTCCCTGCAGCAGTTCTCATCAATGTAATCCAGGACCTTTCTCATGGCACTGGTCCCCTGGGATTCACTTCTCTCATCCCGGATGTCCACTGCTGCCTGAAGCATATCCGTACAATACTCCGCCACCTGGGAAGCTTTCGGGCATGTTTCCTCATATTTCTCATCAATCCGGCCCACATATTCTTCCTTGGCAACGCCAAGAGATTCCAGATACATGATAGTCGTAAAACGAATGTGAAGCACTACGTAATCCCGGAACATTCTGGATTCCAGAGCCTTGCTCATACCGCTTAAATACCCCTGGACAAAATCCTGGATTTCGCAGCTGGTTCCCTTGGTAAGGAAATCCTTTATGACTTCCGGATTCAGCTGAGAAGAATCTACTCCATCCAGCCGGTTCTCTCCCTGTGAGTTTACATAATTCTCCAAAGTCTTTTCCGTAAGAACATGCAGCCCTGGCACCATAAAGCGGTATGCAAAATAGTGGTTCACACTCTGATAGCACTGGGAAAGCAGACTCAGCCTTTCGACTGGTTTTCCCACAGCCACATACCACTCCAGCTGATCCTGGTCTCCGCAGGTTCTTTCCATATATTCCACACAGTTCCCGGTCAGCTCTTCCAGTTGGGACATTTCTCCTTTCACCAGAACGCCATAGCTGTTTACATTCCAGCGGAAAAGCAGATACTGCGGATAGCGCAGAAAATAGTGAAGCACTTCGTCCTGTTTTTTCAGGAAGCCTTCCATCTTGTCCTTATTTTTCTCCTGAAGATATAAGAATAGAAGATTGTACCCTGCTGCGGTAATCTCAATGGACTGGCGGTCTGCCTCGTCGTAAATCTCCTTAACGGAAAGTTCCCCTTCCAAAATTTTCTCCATAAAACGGCGTCTGGAAAACTGCTCGTACTCCTGGATCTCATTCTGAAACTGGGTGCGGTAATCCTCCTGTTCCTGGTCTTGTTCGATCTTATCCTTCAATTCAAGAAGAACGGTTTTCAGTTTCATCCTGGTTACCGGCTTCAGCAGATACTGATCCACTCCTACCTCTATCGCCTGTCTTGCGTATTCGAAATCATCGTATCCGCTGACAATGATGATCTTCATCCGCGGAAATTCCTTGCTTACAATTTTGCTTAAAGAAATCCCATCCATAAAAGGCATCTTAATGTCTGTAATCAGCACATCCGGCCTTGTTTTTCGGATTAGAGGCAGCGCCATCTCTCCGTCAGCAGCTTCCCCCACAAAGCGATATCCAAACTGATCCCAGGGAATCCTGTCACGCAGACCTTCCCGGATCACAGTCTCATCTTCAACCAGAAATACCTTCAGCAGCATCTTCATCCTCCCCTGCATTCTCCTGCGTATATACCCGTTCCGGAACATAATACGCTTTTTCTACTTCTTTACCTGCTTCCATATCCTTTATAACCTGTTCCACATATTTTCCCTGGTCCGGATTACACTGGACGTCAATGTTGATTTCACCGTTTCTTACCAGTTCCACTCCAGCATCTACCGCGTCAAAGGAAATCACTGTGATATCGCCGTTTACGCCAGTTGTTTTGCCAGCAGCATGAATAGCCTCCAGGGCTCCGAACGTCATGTCATCATTCTGGGACACCACCACATCAATATCCTCATATTTCTCCAGAAGCCTTGCCATCTCTTCTTTGCCTTTGGCTGTGGTAAATTCTCCGTCTACCTGTTCCAGAATATTCCAGTTATGCTGGATCTTTGCAGTCTCATTGAACCCTCTGGTTCTTCCAATGGTAGCAGTTGCCCCTTTGGTTCCCTGCAAAACCACAATGTTTATTTCATCCTCATCTCTTCCCTGTTCTTTCAGGTAATCCTCCAGCCAGTATCCCGCATCCTGTCCTTCCCGGATAAAGTCAGAGCCTACCCATGTGGTATAGAGGGAATCATCCGCTACCTCCACAGTACGGTCCATAAGGATCACCGGAATCCCTGCATCCTTCGCCTCCTGAAGCACAGTGTCCCAACCGGTTTCCTCAATGGGCGAAAGCACAATGTAGTCCACCTGCTGGGAGATAAAGCTTCGGATTGCCTTGATCTGGTTGGCCTGTTTCTGTCTGGCATTGTCAAAAATCAGCAGATAGCCATTGGCTCTGGTAAAAGCATCCTGAACAGACTGGGTGTGTGCGGTTCTCCACACGGATTCACTTCCTACCTGGGAAACGCCCACTACGATTAAGTTGTCATCCTCTGCAGGAGTTTCCTGCACATTGCCGCTTCCAAAAGGGCTTCCAAGAAGAACCAGCGCTACCAGCACAAATACAACCGGCGCCACAGCCCAGATGTTTTTCTTTATAAACTGTCTCATAAGCGTGCCCCCTCCTGCTGTGGCTGTACATTTGCGGCATTCTCTGCCGGGGCTTCCAGAATAGCAGGAATCACAATCTCCACCGTAGTTCCTTTGCCCTTTTCAGACTCAATCTTCATGCCGTACTCATAACCGAAATACATATGGATACGCTCATTTACATTTGCCAGCCCAAAGCCCTTCTCCGTCTCCTGACAAGGCTTCTCGATCTGCTGGCGAAGCTGCGCAAGTTCTTCCTCATCCATACCCACGCCGTCATCCCGGACAGTCAGGCGGATAATATCCCCCTCTTTTTCCCCGTGAATGTGAATGCATCCCTTGGCACGCTTATATTTGATTCCATGATAAAGCGCATTCTCCACTACCGGCTGAAGTGTCAGCTTCAGGATCTGATATTTATAAATTACCTGATCCAGCTGAATGTCATATTCCAGAATATCCCGGTAACGCATTTCCTGGATCTGCAGATAGCTGCTGATGTGCTTCTCCTCTTCCTTAATGGAAATAAACTCCTTGCCTTTGCTGAGAATCTCACGGAAAAAGTCCGACAAGGTAACAACCATTGTCACTGCTTCGTCTGGCTCATTGGATTCGATCAGCCACACAATGGTGTCGAGTGTGTTGTAAAGGAAATGCGGCTGGATCTGCTCTTGGAGGAGGCGCAGGTCTGCCTTTCGCATTTTGCGCTCATCTTCCTTCACCTTGTCGATCAGGGACTGCATATTTCCCGCCATCTTATTAAAGCTCACCGCAAGTTCCGCAACTTCATCGTCAGAATTCACCTGTGCCCTGGCATTGAAATCTCCCTGGGCAATTTTCTCCGTCACGGAATTCAACTGCCGGATGGGCTGAAGGATTCCGGAAACGATCATCACCGCACTGACAGCCACTACTGCAATCAGCACCGCGATCAGAATGCTGCACACCACCATAAAGCGTCCAATCTGTTTTTGCAGGGTGTCTGTAACCTTTTCCATGTACCGGGTCTGATAGTAAATGTAATACTGGATGTCATCCTGGATCAGCTCTGTAAGAATATAGATATTGTTATCCAGCATCTCGATATTCTCACTGTACCGGCCTCCGGCATCGATGCTGTCCACAATATCATCCACTCTTTTTTCCAGAGCATTGATGTTTCGCAAAAGACTCTCCAGCCACAGCTTACTTTCTGATTCTGTAGTGATTGCCGTAAGTCTGGTAAACTCACTGCGCAGTTCCTCGATCAGGACATATGGATTCTTCAGGCTTTTGTCCGACTCAATGTTATCCAGCGTCACATAGCCAACTACCAGTTTATAAAGGCTTTCATCCATTTCCTCTTTGAAATTCAGGTTATAATTGTTGGCAACTGTCATGTTGCTTACAATCTCCGAATATGTGTTGCTGTAGCTTGCCATGGAAGCAAGCAGATACATTACCAGAAGAATAAACGGCAGTGTTACCACTGCCGCTAATGTAAGAATTTTCTTTTTCATAAAGCAGAGCGTACCTCCCTTTATTCAAAATCCCGTATTTTTTTATATGCTCTCAAGCAGCTTCCCTGCATGGCTTCCCTGGGAATAGGTGGGCTGCTCAGCGGCTTTCGCCATCTCTACCGGAATATTTCCTGCAATATCCTTCAGACACTCCAGAAGAAGCGGGTTGAAGGTTCCGCATTCTCCGGCAAGGATCATCTCCATTGCATTCTCATGGGTAAAGGCTTTCTTGTATACACGCTCGCTTGTCAGTGCGTCATATACGTCCGCTACAGAAACTACCTGGGCGGAAATGGGGATCTCTTCGCCCTTCAGTCCATCCGGATAGCCTTTTCCATCGTAGCGCTCATGATGCCATCTGCAGATCTGATAAGCAACCTTCACAAGCTCCTCGTCCTGGTATACGCCAAGGCTCTTCAGCATGGAGGCTCCGATCAGAGTATGCTTCTTCATCTCCTCAAACTCTTCTTTGGTCAGTCTGCCCGGTTTGTTCAGGATCTTCTCGTCGATTCCCACCTTGCCGATATCATGAAGGGCAGATGCCACTGTGATCATGTACTGATCCGACCACTGCAGATGGTATTTATCCGTCTTCTGCACAAGTCTCTCCAGTAAAAGTCCGGTGAGCGTCTTGATGTGCTGAACGTGAAGTCCGCTCTCTCCATTACGAAATTCTACGATATGGCTGAGAATATCTACCAGAATCTGACTATTTTTTTCTTTTTCCCGAATTTGATCCGTTACAAGTGTGATTAGGTACCTCTGTTTTACGTATAATTTAATGGTATTATATACACGCCGATAAACAACCTTGGAATCAAATGGACGGCTGATATAGTCAGAGACTCCCATTTCGTAAGCACGGCGTATATATGATTCTGTCTCTTCACTGGAGATCATAATGACCGGAATATCTTCCAGCCAGTGATTTCGGTTCATTTCATCCAGAACTGCGAAACCGTCCATACCAGGCATAACAATGTCCAGCAATACCAGCGAGATTCCTGCGCCATACTGCCGCAGCATTGACAGACACTCCTCCCCGCTGCAGGCCTCCATAGTCTTAAAATCAGGGTGCAGGATTTCCGCTAGTATTTCACGGTTCAATTCAGAATCATCTACGATCAGAATCTGCTGCTTCAGCTCATTACGGTCAACCTCTGTACCGTCCTCATCCTGATTTCTTATTTCATTCGTCTCTGTCACTACCAGGTTCTTATGTGTCTTCGCCTGCTACATAAAGCGGTCCGCGCTTCCCACAACACTTTCAATGGTCTCATCCGCACTGGCAATGGTACCTCCAATGCTTACAGAGAGCTGGATTCTGGCATATCCCGGTATGGTAGCTGCATGGATCCTGTCCAGAATCTCCTGCAGTCTGTGGGTAAACTCTGCCTCTTTCACATTGGGAATGATCAGAAGAAATTCATCCCCGCCGTAACGAACCAGAATATCGGTCTTACGAATGTATCTGGAGATCACCTGGGTTACTGTGGCAAGGGCCATATCGCCTGCCTTGTGTCCATATGTATCATTATGCAGCTTGAAGTCGTCCAGATCGATCATTGCAATTCCGGCAGGACCCTTCTGGTTCTTCAGTTCTTCTTCGAAATAGCGTCTGTTATAAACCTTGGTCAGCACATCACTGTACAGCCGTTCATTGTAGCCGGAAAGACTGCGGATCAGGCGGTCACGGTCGCCCTGTGCAACCAGGTAATTCTTATCCATGGATTTGAGCAGTTCCATCACATATGGCTTGCCGTCAATCTCCAGATATTTCGCCATGATCTGGTAAATATCATCACCGATGAACTCCAGCTTGGATAACTCTTCTTTTTTGTAAAAAGCATCCACGGCCACATGTCCCATGCACTGGTGCGTGGGATGCTGTTCCTCTCCACAATCATCCTCTTTTTTCAATGCGTCTACGGCCGCTTCGTCGTAAAGCCACACATCATCGAAAACCTTGCGATAACAGGCCATTTCTGTTTCTGCCTGTTCCATTGTAATTTTGTAATCTGAATCCATATTTTATCTTCCTCTTCATCGTGAAGCCTGTGATGCAAAAAAATGACCGCACAGCCACAGTCACTACCGGGCTATACGGTCAGCGCCAGCTGCAAATCAGATGGCATCATCTAATTTACTAATATGTTTATTATAATCAACCAAACGTTATTTGTCTATCTTTAGTTCGCCTAACATACACGCAAAAATAGAATTCAGATTAATTTTTCTACTAATTTTCTTAGTTCTTCTTCTGTATATGCGATGTAATCCGGTTCTGCCATACCAGGTGATACTGTATATCTGTGGTGATTCATCCAGATGGTTTTCCAGCCGGCATTTTTGGCCCCCGTAATATCATTCTCCAGAGAGTCTCCCACCATATAGGTATTGGCAGGATTCATTCCCCACTTCTCTTCTGCTATCCGGAAAATCTGCACATCAGGCTTAGCTACGCCTACGCCAGCGGATACGATCAGCTGATCCTCTGTAAACCATTTGTCCAGTCCCAATGTATGAAACTTCTGCACCTGGTGGGCAAAAGGGCCGTTGGTGATCACCCCCATTTTCACGCCGGCTTCCTGGCATGTATCTAACATTCCCGCAAGGATATCGGACACATGAAGATGAGACTGATTTTCTTTATATCTTGCCTGAAAAACTTCCGCCTGTTCCCGGGTAAAAGGGATACCCATATCCTTCATGGTGTTCTCAATTCTGTACAGCCTGGACTCGTGGATAGAAACCTGTCCGCTCTCGCTGAACAGAAACATTTCCGCGCTTCTTTTCCCAAAGATCCGGTAAAACAGCTCCGGATCCGGCAGCGCTCTTCCAAGACTAAATTCACACGCCGTAAGCAACGGTTCCATCTGGCTGTACAGCGTGTCATCTATATCAAAAACCAGAGAAATTTCTTTGTTCATCAAATCGACTCTTTTCTACACTTTTCTACATTACGTGATTCAATAATTATACCGTTTTACGTCAGGATGTGCAATGGATTCTTTGAGCGCAAAAGGCGCAAAAAAAGAGACCCACCTGTTATAGATGAGTCTCTGCAGTTTCAAATCCAAACCCGGAATCAGTCTTGAATTCCAAATTCAAACTGTATTTTATTTTTGTTCTTTAGTTCCAGCCTTCGCCATACTGAAGTCCGGCACCGCCTTCATTGTTCTGCCAGTCTTCTAAGAGATTTCCGTCCTCATCGGTTGCACCATCCTGATTCTGGGAATCCTTGGAGTCTGCATTCTGTGTATCCTCGCTCTTGCCAAGAGTTACGGTAACAGTCTCTTCTTTGTATTCTTTTCCGTCTGGAACTTCAATGGTAAGCTCAACATCCTCGCCTGGCTCGTAGTAGGAAAGGAAATCAACCAGCTGTTCTTTGGTAGTTACGGTCTTGCCTGCGAACTTGGTAATGATGGATCTTGCTTCGATACCAGCATCATCTGCTGCACCGCCCTCAGTAACCTCTCTTACCAGCACGCCTTCCGGAACACCGTAAGCTTCCGTTACCGCACTGTCAACAGTCTTAACTGTGATTCCAAGAACACCGTGATCCTCAACCTTATCTCTGGTCTCCTCATTCATCAGACTCTCAATAGTATCTGTTACATCAGAAATTGCGATTGCATAACCAATACCCTCAACCTCTGTGGAAGCAAGCTTTGCAGAGTTGATACCAACAACCTCACCGTTCATGTTCAGAAGAGCACCGCCGCTGTTGCCAGGATTGATTGCTGCATCTGTCTGGATCAGATTGGTAGCGGAATTGCTGTCGCTGTCATAATCACCAACCGTATCATCAGAATTCAGCTGACGGTTTTTAGCACTTACAATACCGGTTGTTACGGACTGGCCATAACCAAGGGCATTACCGATTGCAACAACCTGCTCACCAACCTTCAGGTTATCTGAATTACCAATTGTTGCGATGGAAATTGCATCCATTGTGTCGCTGTCAATATCGTCCAGGGAAACTGCAACAACTGCAAGGTCTTTCTCGCTGTCATAACCTTTTACCTTAGCTTCGCATGCTGTACTGTCGCAGAAACCAACGGATAATGTCTCTGCACCATCTACTACATGGTAGTTGGTCGCAATCAGAAGCTCTGTATCATTCTTACCAATGATGATACCGGAACCGCTTCCCTGAACCTCTCTCTGCTCAGGAGAATAAGCACCGTACTGACCAAACATTCCATAGTAGCTCTGAACCTCTTCTACAGATTTAGTTGTAATGGAAACAATGCTTGGCATTGTCTCTTCTACAATATCAGATACATCCAGGCTTCCCTTTGCTGTACTTTCTTCCTTGGAATCGGAATCATCTGATTCCTTGTCGGATTTCAGTAATGTAACCTGCTCCTTGCTAGCTGCCTGTACGCTCTGCTCATAACCTGTCAGATAGTTCACTCCTGTATATGTTCCTGCTGCAAGACCACCTGCCAGTACTGCGCAAAGACTAATGCTTGCTGCCTTTTTCAGTTTTCTCTTTAATTCTTCATTTCTATTCTTCATGATAAAAGCCTCCTTTAGAAACTCTGTTATGTTTTCTTTCAGTAACTATTCTGCAGTTACTATTCCGCGAGGTGTTTTTTGTGAACGTAGTTCA
>ENA-OPFT01000424-OPFT01000424.1-human-gut-metagenome-genome-assembly--contig:-NODE-424-length-25495-cov-3.447248_pt1 | contig 25495 bp, 22 predicted proteins | sample MGYA00241714_ERZ501560 | MGnify/ENA primary metagenome ERZ501560 (study PRJEB25962, sample SAMEA2042392) | human gut metagenome | biome: human gut; feature: human-associated habitat; material: faeces...
AGAAGACAATCAAGAAGGATCAGCCTTCAAGACTTCATGCCAGAAGAGAGATGCTCAAGGTTTTATATCCAGTTGTTGAAGTTCCTACAGATGCTGCCGGAAAGAAAGCCGGTACAAAGAAAGTTGATTTAACAAGCAAGTTATTCGATGAGTACGGTACAAAGTACGCAGGACGTAAGGGTGGTTACACAAGAATCATCAAGATCGGTCAGCGTAAGGGCGATGCTGCAATGGAAGTTATTCTTGAGTTAGTATAATTATAAACATAAGGGCTGTCAGGTACATGTATGTGTATTTGGCAGCTTTTTTATTATACTAAGATGCAGGCTTTATATTTGCAAAGATGTTGATTCGATGGAATTATCGTATTTGTTTAGAAACATAGGAGCATGTACATGAGTTTTATTCAGGTGAAAAAGCTTGGACATAAATTTAATATCAAGGACAAGGATGGAAATGTTACAGGTGAAAAATGGGCTGTGAAGGATATGGATTTTGTTGCCCATAAGGGACAGATCATTGCCGTTCTTGGACGTAACGGTTCGGGAAAGTCAACATTTGCCAGACACCTGAATGGCTTATATGCACCAAATCAGGGAACGGTATGGATACAGGGAGATTCTGATGTATTAGATACGAGCCGGGAAGATGATCTGCTGGCCATCCGTCGTGCAGTCGGGATGATCTTTCAGAATCCAGACAACCAAATGGTAGGAAATACGGTTGCGGAAGATGTAGGATTTGGTTTGGAAAATCTGGGCTTTGAAGCAGAGAAGATATGGGAGCGAATCAACGAAGTACTTCGATTGACAGGGATGGAGGCATATCTGGAACGAAATGTATCACATCTAAGCGGTGGACAGAAGCAAAGACTGGCAATCGCATCTGTGATGGCCATGTCACCGGAATGTATCGTTATGGATGAAGCAACTGCTATGCTCGATCCTGTGGGAAGTAGACAGATACTTGATACCTTATATCATTTGAACCGGGAGTTTGGCATTGCGATCATTATGATCACACATCGAATGGAGGAAACGGTTCGGGCAGATCAGATCTATGTAATGGATGATGGAAATGTAGAGTTGATTGGCGCACCATATGAGATTTATCCACAGGTAGAGAAGTTAGAGCAGCTTGGTCTTGACAGTTTATTGCCATATAAGCTGCTGCATGAGTTGAAAGTAGATTATTCCGATGATAAGAAATTTGTCAAAGATTTGGATGAAGACGCAAAAAGTGCGTTGGTTGATAGAAAAGAGGGGCTCTTGTCGGTAAAGGATGCTGCGGACAGGATAAAGGCATGTTTGCGTGATGGAAAATCTTTTGTAAACAGACAAGAAGCAGCAGAACATTTTAATTCGGCGCAGAAAGATATACCATCAAGTAAAAATGAGGATGGAATACATGAGGATATCCTTGATAATAGAAATAACATGGATAGAGAAGAACACAATGGTATGTTATTGGATGCCGGGATAAAAAAAGATATCTTGGTCGAGGCTGATAATCTGGAGTATTCTTATAAGGATGGTGCGGTACTGGTTCCTGCGGTAGAGCAGGTGTCATTTCAGATCAGAAAAGGAGAGATCCTTGCGGTGGCAGGACAGACCGGTTCCGGGAAAAGTACGCTGTTATATATGTTAAATGGTATTTACCGTCCGATGGGGGGAACACTTAAGGTTGATGGAATTGATGTAGGAAAGACGAAGAATCTGAAAGAATTGCGGAAGAAGATTGGATTTGTGTTTCAGTATCCGGAGTATCAGTTATTTGAAAGTACGGTGTTAGCGGATGTAATGTATGGCGCATTGAACTTCGGGATGTCGAAAGCAGAAGCAGAACAGGCGGCAAGGGAAGCATTGGCACTTGTGAATATATCAGAGGAATATTTTGAATATTCTCCGTTTGACCTTTCAGGCGGACAGAAGAAGCGTGTAGCACTTGCAGGAATCCTTGCATATAAGCCGGAGATCCTTATTCTCGATGAGCCGGTTGCCGGCATGGATCCGAAATCCAAACGGGAATTATTTGCACTGATCTGCAGATTACATGAAGAACGGAATATAACTGTAATCTTTGTATCACACGACATGAAGGATGTGTATGAGATTGCAGATCGTATACTGGTTATGGGACAGGGAAAGCTGGTCTATGATGGAGCAGTAGAGCAGGCATTTGGAACGCCGGAGATTGTAGAAAAACTGGGCTTAGAGATGCCGGAAATGGCGATGTTCAGGGAGGCATTACTGCCGGAGATAAGACTCACAGCAAGAAGCATGGCGGGCGTGATTGGGGAACTTAGTGGGCTAAAGAATATATAAGAAGAGATATAAAATTAATGAAGCTATAGAGATTGATGGTGACATTTCAAAAACATGAACACAGCATGAGAAAGTGGATAGTTATCAGATAATATAGAGGAAAGAAGCATGGTAAGAGACATTACGATCGGACAATATTATAATACCAGATCACCGATTCACGAGCTGGATGCCAGAACAAAACTGGTGCTCACGATCGTATATGCGGTTACGATCTTCTGGTGCAGGGATTTGTGGACTTTTCTTGCTGCAACAGCATTTCTTATTGTGTATGTGGCATTAAGTCGTGTCCCACTTTCTTTTATCTGCCGAGGACTTAAGGTTGTCTGGGCGTTTATATTATTTACAGCATTTTTCAGTCTGTTTAATGGTGATGGAAGGGTTCTGGTCAGCATCTGGAGATTTCATATCACGACCGGCAGCTTAAAGACAACCGGAATTGTAGTATTTCGTTTCGTATATCTGATTATTGGCTCATCGATCATGACATATACAACGCTTCCACTGGCACTTACAGCAGGCTTGGAGAAGTTGTTTGGATTCCTGAAGATCTTCCGTGTTCCGGTATCAGATATGGCCTTGATGCTTTCGATTACGCTTCGTTTTATTCCGATTCTGATGGAAGAATTGGACAAAATTATGAAAGCGCAGCTTTCGCGTGGAGCAGATTTTGAAAATGGAAATGTTTTCAAGCGGATACGAAGCTATACCCAGATATTTATTCCATTATTTGCATCTGCGATCCGACGTGCAACCGATCTGGCATATGCGATGGACGCCAGATGTTATCACGGAAGTGAATGCCGTACCAGCATGAAACCATTGCGATATAGTAAAAAAGATGCATTTGCATATGGTCTGCTGGTGGTTTATGTGGTAGGATTAATCTTGATGAAGATATATTTATAACAGGGAACCGGGAAAATGAAACGAGTAAAATTGGTGGTAGCCTATGATGGTACAAATTATCATGGCTGGCAGGTACAGGACAATGGAATAACGATAGAGGAAGTGCTGAACCGGACGATCAGCGAACTGGTGCAGGAAGATATCAAGGTGATCGGAGCCAGCAGGACGGATGCAGGCGTACATGCCTGTGGAAATGTGGCAGTATTTGACACTGAATCCCGGATACCGGGGGATAAGTTTTCATTTGCGTTAAATCAGCGGCTTCCGGAGGATATACGGATTCAGGAATCCTGTGAGGTGGATGCAGACTTTCATCCAAGGTATGCAGATACAGTAAAAACCTATGAATATAATATATTGAACCGGCGGTTTGAATTGCCGTCAAAACGGTTATATGCGGCATTTTGCTATTATCCGATGGATATAGAGCGGATGAATCAGGCGGCTGCTTATCTGGTTGGTGAGCATGATTTTAAGAGCTTCTGTTCGGCAGGCGCACAAGTACAGACGACGGTTCGGACGATATATGCAGTAAATGTGACGAAAGAGGATGACATGGTTCATATCAGGATCACGGGAAATGGTTTCTTATATAATATGGTAAGGATCATTGCAGGAACTCTGATGCAGGTTGGAACCGGGCTGATGGAGCCTGAACAGGTGAAGGAGATCCTGGAAGCGAGAGACCGGAGCAAGGCAGGACCGACCGCAGTTGCGAAAGGCTTGACACTGGTGGAGATCCGATATGAATAAAAGAATCGTTTGTATATGTATGAGTGTGCTTTTATGTCTGACTATTATATGTACGGACGCAGGCACAGATGTACATGCCAGATATTATGAAGATAATGACAAATATATAGAACAACGTGTAGCTGACAGGATGAAGAAAATGAGCTGGGAGGAGAAGATAGCCCAGATGATCCTTGTGAAGGCTCCTGCTAAAAATGCAGTTAATATCCAGAAGCAATATCAGTTTGGCGGATATGTTTTGTTTGGGGAAGATTTTGCAAACAGTACTCCTGATACATTACGAAACAGAATTTATGGAATTCAAAAGGCGTCAAAGATTCCGATGTTGATTGCAGTGGATGAAGAAGGCGGAACTGTTGTAAGGGCATCCAGATATCGCCAGTTCCGATCCACGTCATATGCATCACCGAGAGCGGTATTTTCTGCAGGTGGATGGAATGGCATTGTAAAAGACACGAAGAATAAAGCAAAATTTCTGAAAAAGCTTGGAATCAATACAAATCTTGCACCGGTTGCCGATGTTGCATATGATTCAAGTAACTTTATTTACAATAGAAGTTTTTCTACAAATGCAACGGATACTTCCAGATATATCAATCTTGTAGTGAATAACATGAGACAGGAGGATATGATCAGCTCGTTAAAACATTTTCCGGGCTATGGAAATAATGGAGATACGCATACAAACCTGATTCATGATTATCGGAGTTATACAAGTTTCAAGAACCGGGATCTGAAGCCATTTCAGGCGGGAATCCGGTCGGGATGTGATATGATCATGGTAAGCCATAATATTGTACATTGTTTTGATTCTAAAAATCCGGCATCTATATCACCGAAGGTAAACAAATACATTAGAAATACAATGGGATTTAAAGGTGTGATCGTTACGGATTCGTTGTCGATGGCAGGAGTACGGAGCTTTACCGGAAGTGAGGGTGAGAGTGCTGTCAGAGCAGTTCAGGCAGGAGACGATCTTCTCTGCACGGAGCATTATAAAGAAACATATCAGGCATTGCTTCGGGCTTACAAGACAAAGCGGATATCGAAAAAACGGATCAATGCATCTGTCAAAAGAATTCTCATGATGAAATACCGCCGTGGTCTGAACGGAAGATTTGCGGTCAGACGCAGATAGCATATTTGAATGCGAAATGGTAGATGAATGCTGAAAAATAAAGAAAAACGCCTGAAAAAATAAAGAAAGTTTATTGACACACACGGATGAGTATTGTATAATGTCCAAATGTGTGAAGTTTAAAGATACGGTGTGAACCAATGCCCCGGTAAACAACGTATTTGAGGATATACCATATTAATATTTTAGAAAATAATTTAGGAGGTACCACGATGAAGAGCTTTATGGCAAGCCCATCAACAATAGAGAGAAAGTGGTATGTAGTTGACGCTACAGGACATACTTTAGGACGCTTATCATCAGAGATAGCAAGCATTTTAAGAGGAAAGAACAAGCCAACATATACACCACACATTGATACAGGTGATTATGTAATAGTAGTAAACGCAGACAAGATCAAGGTTACTGGTAAGAAGATGGATCAGAAGATCTACTACAACCACTCAGATTATGTAGGCGGAATGAAAGAGACTACATTAAAAGAGAAGATGGCTAAGAAGCCAGAGGATGTTATCCGTTTAGCAGTTAAGGGAATGCTTCCAAAGGGACCACTTGGAAGAGACATGATTACAAAGCTTTATGTATACGCTGGACCTGATCATAAGCAGCAGGCTCAGAAGCCAGAAGTTTTAGAGATTAAGTACTAAGAAGGAGGATATCATCAATGGCTAAAACAACTAAGTTCTATGGAACAGGAAGAAGAAAAAGCAGTATCGCCAGAGTTTATATCGCTCCAGGTACTGGTAAGATCACAATCAACAAGAAAGATATGGACGAGTACTTCGGACTTGATACACTGAAAGTTATCGTTAAGCAGCCATTAGTTGCTACAGGTACAGATGGTAAGTTCGACGTTATGGTTAACGTAAAGGGCGGCGGCTTCACAGGTCAGGCCGGTGCTATCAGACATGGTATTTCAAGAGCATTACTTGAGGCTGATTCAGAAGAATACAGACCAATCCTCAAGAAGGCCGGATACCTTACAAGAGATCCTCGTATGAAGGAAAGAAAGAAGTACGGCTTAAAGGCAGCTCGTCGTGCTCCACAGTTCTCAAAGAGATAATTCAAAACACGATTTTTGTCCCATGGATATTGGAAAAATCCAGTATCTGTGGGATTTTTTATTCCTCAGATCTATAAAATTGTAAGCATTTTCAACGCATGGTTGAATCCCTGCATGAAACTCACTTTTGCGGTTATTGTTTTGTACTTGCAAAGTAAACTATTATAAAATAAAAACGGAGGTATTTATATGCTTGACAGTATTAAAGTTGGAAATTTTATAATGGGAAAACGAAAGAGTCTTGGTATGACGCAACAGCAGTTGGCGGATAAGCTAAAGGTTTCTTTTCAGGCAATTTCAAAATGGGAAAATGGAACAACTTATCCCAATATTGAGATATTAAGAGATTTGGCAATTGTGTTGGATGTGTCTGTTGATGAAATCCTGGCAGGGAGTGAAAGAGATGCGGAAGGGTTATCTTACAGTAAGGCGGGAATTGATATAACCTATACTGATACCATTAAAAGAGAGATGGCAAAACATTTGGATACAAAGGATGACCGTGTTTTAAATGGTCTGGGACCATTTGCTTCTTTATATGATATAAAATTTCAGGAGATTGAAAATCCGGTTCTGGTATTAAAATCTGAAGAACCCGGATCAAAACAAAAACTCGCGATAGAGTATGGATATTCAGAATCTATTTGCCATGATATGGTCAATCACCTAGTAAATGATATTGTGGTTATGGGTGCAAAACCGTTGGCAGTACTTGACACGATTGTTTGTGGAAATGCGGAAGCGGATACAATAAAGACATTGGTTAAGGGTGTTTCAGATGCATGTAAAGAAAATGAATGTTCTCTGGTAGGTGGGGAAACTTCTATTCAGCCATTGGTTGTTGACCCGGGCGTATATGTACTTACTTCAAGTATTGCTGGAATTGTTGAACGATCAAAGGTAATCGATGGTTCCCAGATCAAAGAGGGTGATGCAGTTCTGGCAATTGCATCAAATGGCTTACATACAAATGGATATTCGTTAGTACGGTTATTGATGGACAAAATGCCGCAGATAAAACTGGATAAGATAGATGGTTTAACCTTTATAGAGCAGATTATGAAACCACATACACCATACTACAGATCAATCAAAGATTTATTTGATAAAGATGTTATACATGGCATGGCGCATATCACTGGCGGTGGTATAGAAGGAAATCTGTGCAGGATAATTCCGGAGGGACTGAGTGCAAAGATCGATCTGTCGAAAATAAAGATATTAGACATATTTAAGTATATCAGAAATAATGGGAATATCAGTGACGAAGAAATGCTGCGGACGTTTAATTGTGGTGTAGGCTTTAATATTGTGACGAATCAAAAAGATAAGGCAGCAGTAATGCATCATGTCAGTCGGTTTTATGATTGCTATGAGATAGGAGTTATAGAATCAGGAGACCGCAAAGTAAAATTTGAAAACAGGCTTAACTTGCTGTAGTTCTTGGAAAATACAAATTCATAAAAACCATAAGATTACGTTTGACTTTATTGTGATAAACTGTTACTATGTTATCGTGTTGCGCCCGGAAGGGGCAGACATATATCTTTTAATTATATTCAGGAGGAAATAATCATGAAAAAGTTAGTAGCACTGGTTTTAGTAGCAGTAATGGGACTTTCTATGGTTGGCTGTGGAAAGAAAGATTCATCAAATGACTCAAAGAGTGATCTGGAATATGTAAAGGAAAAGGGAACTCTTGTTGTTGGTGTTACAGATTTCGCACCAATGGATTACAAAGACGACTCAGGTAACTGGATTGGATTTGATGCAGACATGGCATCCGCATTTGCTGAGAGCATCGGCGTGAAAGCAGAATTCGTAGAGATAGACTGGGACAACAAGATCATGGAGCTTGATGGTAAGACAATCGACTGTGTATGGAACGGTATGACACTTATAGACGAGGTTACAAGCTCAATGGCATGTTCTGATGCATACTGCAACAATGCACAGGTAGTAATCGTGCCACAGGACAAGGCAGATCAGTACCAGACAGTAGACAGCATTAAGGAACTTACATTTGCTGTAGAAGCAGGAAGTGCCGGAGAAGCTCAGGCAAAGGAACTTGGACTTAATTATACAGCAGTTAAGGCACAGTCAGATGCACTTATGGAAGTTGCAGCAGGAACATCTGATGCAGCAATTATCGATTCCCTTATGGCAGCAGCTATGGTAGGAGAAGGCACAGGCTATGCAAATCTTACATATACAGTAGGCCTTAACAGTGAGGAATATGGTGTAGGTTTCAGAAAAGATTCTGATCTTGCAGCAGAGCTTAACAAGTTTTTCAAAGACAGCAAGGCTGATGGATCTATGGAGAAATGTGCAGAGAAGTACAAGGTACAGGCAGCACTTACAGAGTAATTAACAGACTATAAGACGGTTATTTTGATTATTACTTAGAGAGAAAATTATTATGGATTTGTTTTTTGAACAGCTCCCAATTGTACTTGGGGCGCTTAATACAGGATTTATTCAAACTTTAAAATTGTTCTTTGTGACCTTGCTTGGTGCATTCCCATTGGGACTTTTAATAGCATTTGGCTCTATGTCAAAGTTTAAGCCACTCAGCTATCTTATGAAATTTATCGTGTGGATCGTTCGAGGCACACCTCTGATGATCCAGATGCTTATCATCTATTATTTTCCGGGACTTGTATTCCATAACCCGATTTGGGGTGGTGGCGAAGGGGGAAGATTTGTGGCAGCATCGGTATCGTTTATCGTGAATTATGCCTGCTATTTTTCAGAGATATATCGTGGAGGAATTCAGGGAATTCCTGTTGGACAGGAGGAAGCAGGTCTGGTGCTTGGTATGACTCCAAGACAGATATTCTTCAAGGTTAAGCTTCTTCAGATGATAAAGAAGATCGTACCGGCAATGTCCAATGAGATCATTACGCTGGTTAAGGATACATCACTTGCACGTATCATTGCGTTGCAGGAGATTATCTGGGCAGGACAGGCGTTCATGAAAGGTTCACAGGGAATCTCAGGTGCGATATGGCCATTGTTCTTCTGCGCATTCTATTATCTGATCTGGAATGGTGTACTTACTGTTTTACTTGGAAAATTAGAGAAGAAACTGGATTTCTTCAGATAGAGGAGGAGCTGTATGGCGATATTAGAGGTTGAACATATAAAAAAGAAGTTTGGTAAGACCGATGTACTTAAGGATATCAGCTTCTCATTAGAGCAGGGAGAGGTTCTGTCAATCATAGGATCATCAGGAAGCGGTAAGACTACATTGCTTCGCTGCCTGAATTTCCTTGAAATGCCGGATAACGGAATTATCCGTGTAAATAATGAGATCCTTCTCGATACGGATAAGCCGGAGACACTTAAGGAGTCAGAGGTTCGGAAGAAGCGGTTGCACTTTGGACTGGTATTTCAGTCATTTAATCTGTTCCCACAGTATACAGCACTTCAGAATGTTATGCTGGCAAGGGAGCTTCTGGCAAAGGAAAGACCGGACTATAAGGCAAATAAAAAGAACATACTGGATGAGATAAGAGTACAGGGCGAAGATCTTCTGCGTCAGATGGGACTGGGAGACCGGATGAACAATTATCCACATCAGTTATCAGGCGGTCAGTGTCAGCGAGTTGCGATTGCAAGAGCACTTGCTATGCAGCCGGATATCCTGTGTTTTGATGAGCCGACATCAGCTCTTGATCCGGAGCTTACCGGCGAAGTGCTGAAGGTTCTCAGAAATCTTGCAGAGAAAAAGACAACGATGATAATTGTCACTCATGAGATGGCATTTGCAAGAGACGTGGCAAGTCAGGTTATATTCATGGATGATGGATATATACTTGAGCAGGGCAGACCGGAAGAGGTATTTGACAATCCGGAGCAGGAACGTACAAAGCAGTTCTTGTCATCATATTCATAATTATAAAAGTGAAAAGGCATCGGAATGATATTCATAATGAATACATTCCGGTGCCTTTCATTTTTCTGAGCGGAACTGGTGATATTTATTTGACGCATGACAAATAATTATATATCCTGTAAATAAGAATAAAAAGGTTTCGTTGTTTGTGCTTGAGGATAGAGAAAAATGAAAAAAATACCACACAAAAAGATCCTGATTCTGATGCTTATAATCATTATTTTGATTCCGTTTTGTCTGTATCAGAATAAGCATCTGGTGATCACTACATATACATATGAATCAGAAAAGCTTGGTGCGGAGCTTGATGGATACCGGATCGTACAGATATCGGATCTGCACAACGCTACATTTGGAAAAGAGAATAAGAAGCTGTTAGAAACCATACGAAGCTGTTCGCCGGATATCATCGTTATTACCGGGGATCTGGTGGACTCCAATCATACAAATGTGGAACATGCGGCAGCATTTGTAGAAGAAGCAGTGAAGGTCGCACCGGTATATTATGTGACCGGTAACCATGAATATTGGCTTGATCCATCGGAAAATGAACAGATGATGCAGGGGATTCTTGCTGCCGGAGCATATGATCTGGATGATGAAGCCGTCCGTATTGAGAAAGGGGATTCCTCTTTCCTGTTAGTAGGGTTAGATGATCAGCACTTAAGTGATGAGACATTAAAGAATCTGCTTCAGGAGCAGAAAAATGAATTATCCATCGTACTTGCACATGAGCCACAGTACCTTCAGAACTATGCAAATGCCGAAGCTGATCTTGTCTTGACCGGACATGCACATGGAGGACAGATCAGACTTCCATTTGTTGGGGGAATCGTTGCACCCGATCAGGGATTTTTACCGGAATACACATCAGGGCAATATAACAATGCAGATACAGAAATGATAGTCAGCAGGGGACTGGGCAACAGTATAATTCCGGTTCGTCTGTTCAATTATCCGGAGGTTGTGTGCGTAGAGCTTAGATGTAAAAACTAACGGTTTATGGAGGAACAATATGCCAAAACTACTTGTGATCGAAGATGACGGAGAGATCAACCATCTTATTTGTGAATATATGGCGGAAGCCGGTTATGAGATGTTATCAGCATCAAATGGACTGGAAGGGCTGTCGATGTTAGAACGGATAAAAGATATTGATTTGTGTCTGCTTGATCTGGTGCTCGACGATCAGGCAAAGATCGTCCGGGTAAATGGAAATAAACTTGATCTGACAGTGAAAGAATATGGAATCTTAAAATTGCTCCTTGAAAATCCCAAGAAGTTATTTTCCAAGGCGAATTTATTTGAGAGTGTATGGAACGAGACATATTATCCGGAGGATAATGCACTTAAGGTTCACATGAGCAATCTCCGGACAAAGATAAAGATATATGACGACCGGGAATACATAGAAACCGTATGGGGGATGGGCTATAAGCTGGCAGACTGATTCTTAACCTTTTCTTTACATTTGTATTTACCATTTCTTTATACAGGGAGTTTATGATGGAACTCATAAGGATAAAGAAACAGAGAGGAAGGTGCAGGACTTGGCTTATATGTCGTAAAATGTCTGGCAGATAAGCTGGGGCATATTGTTTCAGCAGAGGTAAAAGACAAACAGTTTTCAATAGTTTTACGGGTATTTGTTATATAAGAAATAACGCCTGCCATATAGCTTTCAACCTGCTCAAAATCTATCAAAAAACTACCTTTTTTCCCATAAAAGAGAAAAGCATGTTATAATAGATACAACCATTTCGGTTTATTCCGACCATGGAGAGAAATGGATTTATCATTCATCTGGATCTGTATATTCTGAAGCGGGTATGTGAGGCTATAAATGAATGGATTGAGAAAGGGTATAAGCTTGTTCCGATATCTGTGAATATATCGAGAAATGATATTTCCGGGGTTGGGCATGATCCGCGGATGTTGGCAGAACGAATTATAAGGATCATAAAAGAGTATGATATTGATCCAAAGTATATCATCATAGAAGTAACAGAGACGACAGAGGCGAGTGAACAGAAGGATCTGTATGACTTTATCAGGAATATGTCAGAAGCAGGTATTGCGACATCGATTGATGACTTTGGTACAGGCTGTTCGACCTTGAGTGTTCTTCGGGATTTTCCGGTAAACGAGATTAAGATCGATCGGTCATTTATCAATCATGAGGCATTTTCAACACAGGATCAGATTATTATTAAGAGTATCATTCAGATGGCAAGACAGTTGAATCTGAATGTCATAACCGAGGGAGTTGAGACGGAGGAGCAGGCAAGATTTCTTCTGGAACTTGGCTGTAACCATGCGCAGGGATATCTGTATGATAAACCATTAGAACAGAGTGTATTTGAAAGCAGGCTGTCAGTGGGAGGATATGACCGAAAGATATAGAAGATAACGAGCATTATATATGATACAAACGGACTGGGACATTCGTATAAGACCGGAAAGTAGTCTGAAGGAATCGGATTTCAAATAATATAAGGAGAAAACAGAAAATGGGATTTTTAACAGGTAAAACAGTTATTGTCACAGGTGGAGGACGTGCCGTATTAAGTGATGGCAGATGTGGTTCGATCGGTTACGGTATCGCCACAGCATATGCAAAAGAAGGCGCAAATGTCGTGATCACAGGACGAAATGTGAAGAAGTTGGAAGATGCAAAAGAAGAACTGGAACGCTTATATGGTATAAAAGTTCTGGCTGTTGCAGCAGATGTATCTGCCGGAGCGGATAATGAGGCTGTCGTTGCAAATGTTGTAAAGCAGACGATCGATACATTTGGCAGTATCGATGTATTGGTTAATAATGCACAGGCATCAGCATCCGGTGTTCCGCTTGCTGACCATACAACAGATCAGTTTAATCTGGCGATGTATTCCGGCTTGTATGCAACCTTCTATTATATGAAAGCGTGCTATCCATATCTGAAAGAGAGCAAGGGTTCCGTTATCAATTTTGCATCCGGCGCAGGTCTGTTCGGTAACTTTGGACAGTGCGCATATGCAGCAGCAAAAGAAGGAATCCGTGGACTTACAAGAGTTGCAGCAACAGAATGGGCAAAGGATGGCGTAAATGTAAATATCATCTGTCCGCTTGCATGGACAGCACAGTTAGAGCAGTTCAAGAATGCATATCCGGATGCATTTGACAAGAATGTTCATACACCTCCGATGGGCCATTTCGGTGATTCAGAGCTGGAGATCGGACGTGTATGTGTACAGCTTGCATCCTCTGATTTCAAATATATGACAGGAGAGACGATCACTTTGGAAGGCGGACTTGGACAGAGACCATAGTCTTAGGTATTAACGGAAAATTCTTAAATCATTCAATAAGAAAAAATGACAATAAAATCGGAAAAAGCTACTTGACAGTGCGGAACAGTTGAAATATACTTTGAATAACGTGTTGATGAGAACAGTACTGAACGAAGAATCTACAGAGAGAGATACATTTGGTGGAAGTATCTTAGAGGAGTCATTCAGGAAGACCAGCTCTGAGCGGCCCTAATCCGGTCCGGTGATTCCGTTATCATCATGAATGAGATATTTCCACAGGAAATAAAAAGGGTGGAACCGCGATATAAGAATTATAATCGCCCCTTGTATAGATGAAAAAACGTCTGTACAGGGGCGTTTTTTGTGCAATAGACAAAGAAACAGAATGATTCCTGTACAAATAATTATCGGACATTGTACCATCGGGTGGGATGTCAGTTCAGGTAAAAGAAAGGAAATAAGAAAATGGTAGATTTTAAAGCAGACGAGAGATTAAATACTCTCAATCATTCCTGCGCCCATGTTATGGCACAGGCCGTAAAGCATTTGTATCCACATGCAAAGTTTTGGGTTGGACCGGTTGTAAAAGAAGGTTTCTATTATGATATCGACCTTGGCGATGATGTTGTAAACGATGATGTGATCGCAGCTATTGAAAAAGAAATGAAGAAGATCTGTAAAGAGGGCAAGAAGATTTACAGACGTGAAGTTACAAAGGCAGAAGCACTTGAAATGTTCAAGGATGATTTCTACAAGCTGGATCTGATCGAAGGCTTGGAGGATGGCAATATCACAGTTTACGATCAGGGAGATTTCACAGATCTCTGTCGCGGACCACACGTTGATAACACAAAATTATGTAAGAACTTCAAGTTAGTAAAATATTCCGGTGTATACTGGAAGGGTGATGCCAAGAACCATGTAATGCAGAGAATCTATGGTGTATGCTTCCCTACAGCAGAAGAACTGGAAGAACATCTGAAGTTATTAGAGGAAGCAAAAGACCGTGACCACAGAAAGATCGGTAAAGAGATGAATCTGTTCATGTCAGATGATCTGGTTGGACGTGGACTTCCTATGTTCCTTCCAAAGGGTTATATCGTATGGCAGGAGCTTGAAAATTATATCAAGAACAAGGAAAGAAAGCTTGGCTACCTTCATGTTATGACTCCTTGTGTTGGTACGGTAAATCTTTATAAGACATCCGGTCACTGGGATCATTACAAAGACAATATGTTCCCTGCAATGGAAGTTGAGGGTGAGTCTTTCGTGCTTCGTCCAATGAACTGCCCGCATCATATGATGATCTATGCAAACAAAATGCATTCCTATAAAGATCTTCCAATCCGTATCGGCGAGATCGCACATGATTTCCGTTTCGAAGCCAGTGGTACTTTAAAAGGAATCGAGAGAGGCAGACATTTCTGTCAGAACGATGCCCATCTGTTTGTAACACCGGAGCAGATCGAATCTGAATTCAAGCAGGTTGTTGACTTGATCTTCGACACCTATAAGGATTTCAATATCACAGATTATCGTTGTGTTCTGTCCTTAAGAGATCCTGAGGATAAGGTGAAATATCATGATGACGATGAGATGTGGAATACAGCGGAGAACGCACTCCGTAAAGTGTTGGATGATATCGGTATCAAATACACAGAAGAGATCGGTGAAGCAGCATTCTATGGTCCAAAGCTTGATGTAAATGTTAAGCCGGCGATCGGAAATGAATATACATTATCTACATGCCAGCTTGACTTCTGTCTTCCTGCAAAATTCAACCTGACATATATTGATAAGGATGGTACAAAGAAGACTCCTGTCGTTCTTCACAGAGCAATCCTTGGTTCCTTAGATCGTTTCATGGCATACATTCTGGAGGAGACAAAGGGAAATCTGCCACTTTGGTTAGCACCGGTACAGGCCAGAATCCTTCCTGTAAAGAATGAAGATGAGGAATTAAATGCATATGCACATGAGCTGTATGATTTCTTAGATGACAACAACATCCGTGTCGAGATCGATGAACGTGCAGAGAAGCTTGGCTATCGTGTAAGAGCTGCTCAGGTTGAGAAGGTTCCGTATCTGATCATCCTTGGTAAGAATGAGGTAAATGATAAGACTGTCAGCTACAGACTTCATGGTGAGCAGAAGACAACAACTGTTCCTATGGATGAGTTCCTTGCAATGCTTCAGGATGAGATCAAGACCAAGAAGTTGAATCCTGCCGCATCCAAGTAATACAGAGTACAAATAAGGATAGCCGCCGGAAGCAGATTTCCGGTGGCAGATCCTTCAAAATATCATCCTTCAAAATATCAGAAACCGGCACTTGATGTATGGGTAACCGCATGCTATAATGTATCAATACTTTTTGCACTGCATATCAATCTACAGTACAAACTGAGCAGGCGGTGGGATGACCACAGGGCCGGGCCACACAGGGTGGCAGCAGATAAAGAATGAATTTATGATCTGCGGGACAGTAGTTACTATTTGTTCCGCAGGTTTTTTATTATTCCGGCTACAGCCAGTCGGAGATAATTCTATAAATCTGATGGAAAGATTATTAATTGCGTTGCATAAAGTTATCTTATATATGCGGAGGTAACTATTATGGCACAAGAAAATCAGGATTCTAAGAAAAGGGCAGCGGTCGGTAAGATGACCGGTTTCATAGGGGTATTGTGTAACCTGCTGTTGGCAGGCAGCAAGCTTGTGATCGGAAAGTTGGCCGCATCTACATCAATTACTGCAGATGGATTGAACAATCTGTCAGATGCAGCAAGTTCCATCGTAACATTACTCGGATTTAAGCTGGCAGAGAAGCCGGCAGACAAAGAACATCCATACGGACATGCGAGATTTGAATATCTGGCAAGTCTGGTTGTGGCTGCTATGATCCTTGTGATCGGATTTGAATTGGCAAAGACATCGGTACTCAAGCTGATCCATCCGGCATCAATCGAATTTTCCATGCTGATGATCATTGTGCTGATCGGTTCGATCCTGGTAAAACTCTGGATGATGTTCTTTTATCGTAAGATGGGAGATAAGATTCAGTCAAATACCTTATTTGCTGCAGCCGCAGACAGCAGAAATGATGTGCTGACAACAGCTGCAGTTCTTGCCGCAACAGTTGTAGAACATATCAGCGGATGGAAAATAGATGGTCTTATGGGTGGGCTGGTATCTGTTTTTATCATTGTAAGCGGAATTTCGCTTGCAAAGGATACAATCTCTCCGCTTCTTGGAGAAGGTGCAAATACCGGTTTGCGGGAACAGCTTATTGGATATATAAGCAGCTGTCCATTGGTACTTGGCTGTCATGACCTGTTGGTACATGATTATGGACCGGGCAGACAGTATGCAAGTATTCATGTAGAGATCGATAAGAAGATCGATCCAATGGTGTGTCATGATGAGATTGACCGCATCGAACGGGAATGCCTGAACCGATTTGGTGTGCATATGGTCATTCATTATGATCCGGTTATTACGGACGATGCAGAGCTTGATCAGATACATCATCAGGTACTTACTATCCTGCAGCAAATAGATGCAGAAATAACAATCCATGATTTCCGCGTACACACTCATGGTGGAAAGAAAGAACTTGTTTTTGATATGGTTGTTCCATCGGAATGGCAGGGGCAGGAAAAGAATATCGTACGGGAACTAACGGAACGGTTGCAAGAAGAAAACAAAGAGACATATTTGATAAAAATTACGTTTGACCTTGAGGACAGGGCGTAGTACATTAACAGAATAGTTTACGCTGTGGGAATATTGGAAGATAGGGAACAAATGAGACAATTATAAAGATAATGGGGAAGTATATATGTCCGAGCAGAAGAATCAAAAGGGAAAATACAGAAATTATATATTGGCCATAACAGGATTGGCAGTTTTTAATTTTTTGTTTCTGGGAACGGAATATTTCTTTGATGATCGGATGGCGGAACTGGTACCTGCAGGTCGGGTTGTATGGGCACAGAGCGTTATTCTTACAGTCAGTGCAGCAGGATTTCTGGTCTATCCGATTTTGAAACACTATCGGGGAAGCCGACAAGGAACGGTTATGCAGATTATTTCAGGAGTGATCTGTATGTTAAGTATTTGGATGATGACAGGTAACAGATCGGAACGGAGTCTGTTAATCTGGGGTTGCGTGTTCTTTTTGTTTGCGGGTATGTTTGGCAGTAAGGTGCATAATCAGGCAGCGGATATCCTGAAAAACAGTAATCATATGGCATTGATGGTTGGAACTGCTTATGCGGCAGGTCTGTTGCTTCAGTTTGTAAATAATAATCTGATCACAGACAATCGGATTCAGGCATCTATGCTACTGATATTTGTTGTGATCTTTGTAATACTTGTGGATTGTTTTAAGATAGAGGATGAGGCGGAGGTGCAGAATAATGCCTCGATTCATCCGGGACTTACCTGTGGAGCGCTGGTTTGTTGTGTCCTTTTAATGACATTCATATTTGCGGCTCTGGATAATATTGTTACTTACTATCATGCAAAGGGTGCGATCGATGTAGGTGAATGGCCGAGACTTCTGCTGGCTTTAAGTGGAATCCTTGCGGGAATTTTATTTGATCTGAAGAAACGCAGATATATGAGTCTGGTCATGTACTGTGTGACGGTCTTATCCGTGCTCTGTATCTTATTGATCGGTATAGGTGGCTCGATCCTTGCTGGACTGCTTGTGTTCTATCCGGCAGCAGGATTTTTCGTTGTGTTCTTCACAACCGGTTTTATGGAAGTATCTTATTATACGCGAATTCCTGCATTATGGGCAGGATTCGGCAGAGCTATCAATAATATCGGAGCCGGTATCGTCGGCTTTATCTCAACCATGTTGCCGTATACCATGTCGGTAAATGCAGATGGAAATGGAAACGGCGAGGGATTATCTCCGATGCTTTTTGCGAGTATTGTGATCCTTATTTTATTTGTGATGATCAGTATAGCGATGTTCATTTACAGTAGTCAGCTTCGCGTGAATATCATAGAGGAACGATTTGAACGTAAGGAAGATATGGATGGGCTTACGGTGGAAGTTGCATCTGCAACAACGGGTTCTGTATATGATTCGGTTTCAGGAAAACACGACATTGAATCGGAAAATGTGATAAAAGAGTCGGACGGTACAGACGCTGTTGATTATTTTGCCCGATTTGCAGAGAAATATCGTCTGACAGACAGAGAGCAGGAAGTGTTAAGAGAACTTCTGGAATCGGATGAAAGTGTGCAGGATATTGCAGGAAAGCTGTATATTTCAAGGACTGCGCTCTATAAACATATCTCATCGCTGAATGAAAAGACAGATACAAGGTCAAGGATCGGCTTGATCCAGTTCTATTATGCGTGGAGAAACCGATAAAGGTATAAATGCGTCTGACGATTGGAATAGGACTGGATTCAAGCCTATATGATGATCAATCCTGGAAGATGTGAGTCCTGTTAATAAAAACTTGCTTTTGAGTGGATTTATGTGACGATATTGCGGTAAAAATACAAAAAAGAACAAATGTAAACTTATAAATCGCCAGTTTATCAGATATACTTCATGGCATAGTATAACCATGAAAGGAGGAAATGGGTATGAAACATTTCAAAAAGGTATCTCTGATGCTGGCGGTTTTGTGCATGTGGGTTGGATGCGTGATGACAGTACAGGCAGCAAATGGACCAAATACAGGAGAGTATAGTGCAGCGTATATCAATATTTATAATCGGGGTGGAACGAATACAAATCATTTTGTATATGTTACAGGTTCACAAAAAGCAGAGACTGTAAAAGGGGCAGTTTATGATAAGAAGACGAATACTTTAACGCTTACGAATTATAAACACCCAACGATGTCAATCGAGGCAAATGAGATGGGGGATGACTTCAAGATCAAGCTGGTGGGTGATAACCAGATTAAGAGTCTTATTGTATGGGGCTATGGTTATGGCGGATCTGTTGAGATTCTTGGTGATGGTACTCTGACGATTAATAAGAATAAGGGAAAAAATTGTGGAATTACCATGCAGCCGGAAGGTACAAAAGCCGTTCTCAAGGTAAGCGGAAAAGCAGTTGTAGATGTCTACGCAGGCACAGATAAGATGCCGTTCTATGTAAACTCAATATCAGAGGAATATAAAAACTGTGTTGATGCAGACACAGACAAAACCTTAAAGACGGAGGCGGCATATACAGACCGGTATATTACACATCCCGTTGTATGGCTGAGTGATGAGCCTTCTGTATTTGAGGTGTACATGAAGGATGGAGATGCAAAATCCAAATATGCGATAGATATGTATGATACCAGCTATTATATCTATAAGCTGATCTATTGCAAATCCCTAAATCTTTATTATGCACATGAGATCGAACATGGATATTCGGCATTTAATCCGTTTAATATGGGATATTACAAAACCTTGGAGGAAATATCAGCATATACTTATAGAGGCAAATCCTCAGGTGAGCAGGAATACATCGAAGATAAGACCGGTAAGAAATGTATATTTGAGCTTGATATTAAGAATGGTGTGACATCTTATGTAAAATGTGACTTGATCAGCATAGGTTCGATCACTGATTCAACCGGAGAAGCAGCAGACTGGTATATCGGTCAGCCGTCTTCCGATAATGTCGTTCTTACCAAGGAGGAATGGTATAATCTCGATAAGGATGGAAGCGGATATACAGCATCCTATGTAAGAGAGCCGATCAAGGGATATGTGAACATATATGTATCAGGAACATCCTATCATCTGACAGCAAAGAAAACGACAGGATGCGAGCATAAGGAGCAGGTTCAGAGTGTAAAGAAGAAAGCAACCTTCAGTGCTGATGGAAAGCTTGTGACGAAATGCAAGTCCTGTGGCGAGACTTTATCTACAAAGAAGATCAATAAGATCAGCAATGTAAAGCTTAGCAAGAGCATTTATACATATGATAAGAAAGCGAAGAAGCCAACTGTCACGGTAAAGGATACCAAGGGCAAGAAGCTGAAAAAGGGTAAGGACTATACAGTGACTTATGCAAAAGGCAGAAAGGCTATCGGAAACTACAAAGTTACGATTCAGTTAAAGGGTAAGAAATATAATGGCAAGGAGACATTGACATTTCGGATTGCACCTGCAGGTACATCGATCAAATCGGCAAAGGCAGGAAAAACAAAGGTTACGGTAAATTGGAAGAAACAAACAAGGAATACAAGCGGCTATATTATTCAGTATTCTGCAAATAAGTCATTTAGAAATGTAAAACAGATTACGATTTCTTCAAATAAGGCAAAGAGTAAACAGATTACAAAGTTAAGTACAAAAAAACAGTACTATGTGCGGATCTGTACTTATAAGAATGTGAAGAAGAATGGAAAGACAACAAAAATCTGTTCAGACTGGAGCAATGCAGTAGCAGTAAAAACAAAATAAATTCATGAAGCGTAAATGCGGCATGGAAGGATTCCAAAGAAGTTTGAGGTTTGGGGATCAGAAATAGACGGCTGCCGGCAGATAAAAATCTGCCGGCAGTTTTGGTATGCCATAATCTGATTTTAATTAAAGGTATAGAATTATTGCACGCGATTCAGAAAATATGGATTGACCGGAGATATTCAGAGTAGTAAATTGTAAAAAGCCGGAAGTAAAATATCATGGGATGAGGTATATGAAATGAATTTATTATTTACGATTAATAAGGGCTTTATGGAACATCTGGATGATTGTGTACGATCAATTATCCGTTTCCCATCAGAAGGTGGGTATGATATATATGTGATTCATTCTGATCTTGATCTGAATGATCAGAAACAGTTGGAACGATATGACAAAGATATAGAGGGGAATTCCGTAACATTTCATTTCATCGATATGAAGTATCGTAAAGATATGAATTTTCCGGAGACAGACCGTTATCCGATGGAGATATATTACAGAATATATGCATCTGCATTATTACCGGAGACATTGGATCGGATCCTGTACCTTGATGCGGATATAATTGTCATTCGTTCATTGAAGGAACTGTATGAGATGGATTTTGAAGATAACTATTTTTTAGCTTGTACACATATCAGAAAGTTCTTAAATAAGATGAACCGGTTAAGACTGGGAATAGAGGAAAAGGTTCCATATATCAATACGGGCGTAATATTAATGAATCTGGATGTTTTGAGAAAAAAACAGGATTTTCACGAAGTGGGAAGATTTGTGGAAGAACACAGAAAGACATTGACTTTACCGGATCAGGATATCATTGCTGCACTGTACGGTACACATATCGGTTTGATCGATACCATGCGGTATAATTTAAGTGACAGAATGATAGCATTTTATAATATGGAACCGAACCATGAGAAGATAGATAGAACATGGGTACGCGAGAATGCAGTAATCCTGCATTACTGTGGCAAACAAAAGCCATGGAATAAAAATTATGTGGGTATATTGGATGCATTTTATCATGAATTAAAAGATGAAGAAAAATTACAGGTGAAGGAATAAATTCAGGGGAAACAAAATGGAAACAAACAGTAGTTTTTACGGCACAGAAAAGATTAATAAGATCTTTTTTAAGATCGCACCACCTGTCATGCTGGCACAGTTGATACAGGCTCTTTATAATATAGTAGACAGTTTATTTGTCGGGAAATACTCAGAGAGCGGTCTGACGGCGTTATCGATCATTTATCCTGTTCAGCTTCTGATGATCGCACTGGCAGTTGGAACCGGTGTTGGAATCAATACAAATATTGCACATTTTCTGGGAATAAAGAGGTATAAGAAGGCGGATGAGGTAGCAGGCATCGGCTTTAGTCTGGCGATCATTATGTGGATCTTATTTGCAGTAAGCTGTTATCTGCTGATGCCTGCATATGCACGGTTGCAGACAAACTCGGATACAGTAATTGCTGATGTAATTACATACGGAAGGATTGTGTGCGTAGGCAGTATTGGATTGTTTACAGAGAGTATATGGACAAAGGTACTTCAGGCAAACGGAGATATGAAGACGCCGATGATCGCGCAGATCGCAGGGGCTATCACGAATATCGTGTTAGATCCGATTTTGATCTTTGGGCTTTTTGGTATACCAAAGCTTGGAATCGCAGGAGCTGCATTTGCAACGATCACAGGACAGGTTGTTGCGGCACTTCTTGTTATGAAGAAGGGATTTCGCCGTTCGCCGTCTATTTGCAAATATCCCGAGGATATTCGCAGGATCTATGCTCTTGGAATTCCGAATATCATCATGCAGGCAACGTATACATTTTACATATTTGGATTGAATATGATCCTTGCAGGATTTTCCGATGAGGCAGTGACAGCACTTGGATTGTATTACAAATGGCAGACATTTTTCTTTATACCACTGGGTGCTCTTCAGACCTGCATTGTACCCATCATTAGCTATAACTATGCGGCAAAGAGTATTGATCGTTGTAAACATACGATGACGGTTGCATTTATATGGGGAATTGCATTGATGTTCATCGGAACGTTATGCTTTGAATTTATTCCGGAACCTATGCTGTCTGTATTTACGAAGGACAGCGAAGTTATCCGTATCGGAGTACAGGGATTCCGATTTATTGGGATCAGTTTTATACCGATGGTAGGTGCGCAGATTTATCCGGTCTTTTTGCAGGCAACCGGCGAAGCCTTTAAGAGTTCGTTTCTAACCATTATGAGAACTGTGTTCTTATTTGTACCGCTTGGATATCTGTTTTCCAGATTCGGATTTGTGTATTTCTGGCTGACTTTCCCGGTTACGGAGGTAATCACTACTATAGTAGGATTTCTGTTTTATCGAAGCTTTTACAGGCAACATAAGATGATAGTTCACGAGTAGAACAAGTGTACATGTTTGCGAATGATCAGATGTAAAAAATATGTGAATAAAATGATAAAAGACATGCAAAAAAAAGAAATGATGCTATAATGTGCATCAAAATATATTAATACAATCAGGAGGTAAATTATCATGGATATTAAGAAAGTTGGAATATTTGCAGCAGGTTTATTGTTTGGTACGGCAGGTATCAAGGTATTATCAAGCAAGGATGCAAAGAAGGTTTACACAAACTGTACAGCAGCGGCTCTTCGTGCAAAGAAGTGTGTTATGAACACAGCTACAACCATTCAGGAAAATGTAGATGACATTTACCAGGGCGCAAAGCAGATCAATGCAGATCGTGAAGCAGAAGAAGATGTCGTTGTAGAAGATATTCCTGCTGAGAACGCAGAAGAAACTGCTGAGTGTGCATGTGAAGCTGCGGCAGAGAGTACAGAAGAAACAGAAGCATAAGAAAAAACAGATAAGAGGATGAGCTGAATTGAAATTCATAATAAAAGATAAGATGAAGGGCAGACTGCGTGTACATATGTGTCAGAATCATATGTCATATGAGGAAGCCGATATTCTCTTGTATTATCTGGAGTCATTTGAACCGGTCAGCTCGGCAAAGGTGTATGACCGGACGGCAGATGCAGTGATCTGTTATACGGGAAATCCGGATATCATTATCGACAGACTTCGCAGATTTCATTATGAAGATGTAAAAGTCCCAAATGGTTATCTGGAACGAAGCGGCAGAGAGACGAATGCGATGTATCAGGAGAAGCTGATCGATAAGGTCATCTTCCATTATGCAAGGAAATGGTTTCTTCCATACCCGATATCGGCAGCTTACACAGGTCTGATGTCTGTTAAATATATCTGGAAAGGTATTAAGACGCTGACAAAGGGCAAGATCGAAGTTCCGGTACTGGATGCAACATCCATCGGAGTATCTGTCTTACGAGGTGATATGAAGACCGCCGGTTCGATCATGTTCCTGCTTGGAATCGGTGAACTGCTTGAGGAGTGGACACATAAGAAGTCGGTCGATGATCTGGCACGTACGATGTCATTAAATGTCGGAAAAGTATGGTTAAAGACAGAGGATAACGAGATATTGGTTGATTCGGATACGATCGCGAAAGGAGATCATGTCGTTGTCAATGTCGGAACGATCATTCCGTTTGACGGAACTGTCTGTGATGGTGAAGCAATGGTAAATCAGGCATCGCTTACCGGAGAATCCGTATCCGTCAGACGTACGGCAGGAAACGTGGTATATGCCGGAACAGTGGTAGAAGAAGGCTCTCTCATAACAGAAGTAAAAGAGGTATCCGGTTCCAGCCGGTATGAGAAGATTGCGCAGATGATCGATGAGTCTGAAAAGTTGAAATCCAATTTGGAAGGCAAGGCAGAGCATCTGGCAGATCGTTTGGTGCCGTACAGCTTAGGTGGTACGATACTTACCTATCTGCTTACAAGAAATGTAACAAAAGCACTTGCGATCCTGATGGTTGATTATTCCTGTGCATTGAAGCTTGCTATGCCTGTATCGGTATTATCGGCGATCCGTGAGGCAGGAAGCCGTAAGATTACAGTTAAAGGCGGAAAGTATCTGGAAGCGGTAGCAGAAGCGGATACGATCGTATTTGATAAGACCGGAACGCTGACAAAGGCACAGCCTACAGTTGCGGGAGTAGTATCCTTTAACGGAATAAGTGAAGACGAATTGCTTCGTATTGCTGCCTGTCTGGAAGAGCATTTTCCACATTCTATGGCAAAAGCAGTAGTGGATGCAGCAAAGCAAAAGAGTCTGGATCATGAAGAGATGCATTCGGAAGTAAAATATATCGTAGCTCATGGAATCTCGACAATGATCGGCGATTCCAAGGCGATCATCGGCAGTTATCATTTTGTATTTGAGGACGAAAAATGTACGATACCGGAGGGGATGGAAGAAGTATTTGAGAATCTTCCGGCGGAATATTCCCACCTCTATCTGGCAATCGATAACGAGCTTGCGGCAGCAATCCTGATCGAGGATCCGTTAAGGGAAGAATCTGCAGATATTGTAGAACGGTTAAAGTCGGTTGGAATCTCCAAGGTCGTTATGATGACCGGTGACTGTGAACGGACTGCAAAGGCGATCGCAGAGCATGTCGGTGTCGATGAATATTATTCAGAGGTACTGCCGGAGGATAAGGCTGCATTTGTAGATCGAGAGAAGGCAGCAGGCAGAAAGGTTATCATGATCGGTGATGGCATCA
>ENA-OPFT01000472-OPFT01000472.1-human-gut-metagenome-genome-assembly--contig:-NODE-472-length-24091-cov-2.329631_pt1 | contig 24091 bp, 20 predicted proteins | sample MGYA00241714_ERZ501560 | MGnify/ENA primary metagenome ERZ501560 (study PRJEB25962, sample SAMEA2042392) | human gut metagenome | biome: human gut; feature: human-associated habitat; material: faeces...
ACGGAATATTTACAAACAATAATCTATATGAGAAAATAACGTCAGAACATAAAGTGACATAAATAGAACTGTTATACATTGGATAAAGGGGAAAAAGACATAAAAATATGGATATTAATGCGACATTGTGTAACAAAATAGTTGATAATATGATGAAATATGTCGAAAACGACAAGGAAACACAAAAGGAGAAGCTTAATTATTATATCAGGGTTATTATGGACGGTGTGGGGAATTTTGCGATAATGCTTCTGGTGTTCCTGCTATCAGGCTTTGGTATAGAATATATTGCCTGTTATATAGCATTAAGTGTTACAAGAACATTCCTTGGAGGTTTTCACTTAAAGACAGGTGATCAGTGCCTCATGATGACCTTTGGGGTGTTTTATGTATGTATTGTGCTTGGACATATATGTGATGTGGCAATACCGGCGAAGCTTTTAGTTCTTATATGCTGGATACTTGTAGTGTGGCTTTATGGACCTTTTAAATCGCCTCAGAGACCAAGGTATAGTGATGCAAAGAAGCAGAGGTTCAGGATAATGGCCACTACAGGAGGCTGCATAGTGGTAATATGCAGTATTATATTTGGTAAATATGTGTTTTCCGGATGCATTATGTGGGTAATGATCTACCAGCTTACGGAGAGCATATTATTTATAGCACATGAAAGGATAAATAACTTGAATGCGCATAAGACGTTTAAGGGAAAGGAGGGATAACCATGAAGAACGAGACAAAGATCAAGGCAGTAAAGGTTGTTAGTGATGTTCTTGAAGACATCATTGGTGATGTTATGAACCTTACAGGCTCAAACATTAAGTGGGGCGAGGTTGAGATGCCTGACTGTGTAAGAAAGACTCTTGAAGAAGAGTAGGCATTTGTATTCAATTTCAAACAGGAGAAAATATTTATGCATTAAGGGATTTGTGTAGATGTTTTCGAAAGAACATAAGGCATACAGGATCGAGTAGTACCTGTATGCCTTATGCTTTTTCTATATCTGTATTTTTAATATATCTAAACCAAGTTGATCTTACTTTCTGTTTGCTCTGTAACGGGCAGTATGATCAAGGATCTTCTTTCTGATTCTGAAGGTCTTTGGTGTGATCTCAAGAAGCTCATCTGTATCAATGAAGTCAAGAGCCTGCTCAAGAGACATGATCTTAGGAGGAGATAACTTCAATGCGTCGTCTGATCCTGAAGCTCGTGTATTTGTAAGCTGCTTCTTCTTACATACATTTACCTCGATGTCCTCGGCACGAGGGTTCTCACCTACAACCATTCCTGCGTATACTTCCTCACCCGGTCCGATGAAGAGAGTACCACGCTCCTGGGCATTGAAGAGACCGTATGTGATAGAGGTTCCTGACTCGAATGCGATAAGTGATCCCTTCTGACGGTAGCTCATATCACCCTTGTATGGCATATAATCATCAAATATTGTGTTGATGATACCATTTCCCTTTGTGGCAGTCATGAAATCACCACGGAAACCGATAAGACCTCTTGACGGAACAAGGAATTCAAGCTTTGTTGTGCCGTTTCCTGTAGGAGCCATTCCCTGGAGTTCGCCCTTTCTAAGGTTCAACATGCTGATGACCGTACCGCAAAACTCATCCGGCACATCAATATATGCGATCTCAAACGGCTCAAGCTTCTTGCCTCTTTCGTCTTCCTTGTAGATAACCTCAGCCTTACTAACGGCAAATTCATATCCCTCACGACGCATGTTCTCAATGAGGACTGACAGGTGAAGCTCGCCACGGCCGCTTACCTTAAATGCTTCTGTAGTTTCTGTTTCTTCAACACGAAGGCTGACATCAGTGTTTAACTCACGGAACAGTCTTTCACGAAGATGTCTTGATGTAACGAACTTGCCATCCTTTCCTGCAAGAGGAGAGTCATTTACCATGAAGGTCATGGCGATGGTTGGCTCAGATATCTTCTGGAATGGGATTGGATCAGGGTTTTCTGGAGAACAGAGTGTATCACCGATCTGCACATCTGCAATACCGGATACAGCTACGATAGAACCGATCTGTGCTTCCTTGACCTCTACCTTGTCAAGACCTTCATACTCGAAGAGCTTACCGATCTTAACCTTTACCAGCTTGTCAGGATCGTGCTCATTTACAATTACAAGGTCCTCATTTATACGGAGAACTCCGTTATCTACCTTACCTACACCTATTCTTCCCACATACTCGTTGTAATCTATTGTGCTTACAAGCATCTGTACGCCGGCGTCCGGATCACCGGTAGGAGCAGGGATATAATCAATTATAGTATCGAAGAGCGGTTTCATGTCTGTTCCCGGCTCATTCATGTCAAGGCTTGCAACACCTGTCTTTGCTGAGGCAAATACAAATGGGCAGTCAAGCTGTTCGTCATTTGCATCAAGCTCAAGAAGAAGCTCAAGTACCTCGTCAACAACCTCTGCTGGTCTTGCCTCTGGACGGTCACACTTGTTGACGCAGGCAATAACTGAGAGATTAAGCTCCAGTGCCTTCTTAAGAACGAACTTTGTCTGAGGCATTGCACCCTCAAAAGCGTCTACCACAAGGATAACACCATTTACCATCTTGAGAACTCGCTCAACCTCGCCACCGAAGTCGGCATGTCCCGGAGTATCGATAATATTGATCTTTGTGTTGCCGTAGGTTACGGCTGTGTTCTTGGAAAGGATAGTGATACCTCTTTCACGCTCGATATCATTGGAGTCCATTACTCGTTCTGCAACCTCCTGGTTGTCACGGAATACTCCACTCTGTTTTAAAAGCTCATCAACTAATGTTGTCTTGCCATGATCTACATGGGCGATAATGGCAACATTTCTAACATCATCTCTGGTGATTTTCATAATTATGCACCTTTTTCTCTTTCAAAAAAATATTATTTTTTCACAACGCTTCAATTCTAGCACAGTGAAATTATCATTTCAATTATTATAATAAACAAAAAATTGAATATTAATTGTAATTCCTGCAAACATTTCCCTAATATATTTGTTTTTTCATTTTCAACAGAAGAGAAATACGATATAATGAAGTTTGATGTTTAAGGTCGAGAAATCACAAGGAGGACCACCGGATGGGATACGATGACGAGAATAATGGAACTGTTGAATATGACGGCGAGGATTCCACTACCGTAATTACAGCAGGAATGAATAATAACAATAATAGTAATAACAGCAATAATGGCAACACCGGAACAACTGTGAACCAGTACAGCGTAAACCTGGCAGACATGAATGAAGGATTTGCAGGTCAGAGCGGTTATGGGACACGGAACAGTGGTTTTGTGAACCAGAGCAATTATGGCAATCAGACTGAGGGCTTTATGAACCAGAGCAATTATGGCAATCAGACTGAGGGCTTCATGAACCAGAGCAATTATGGCAATCAGACTGAGGGCTTCATGAACCAGAATAATTATGGTGCACAAAATGGTGGTTATCCGGGCGGCGGATATAATGGTGCTGCAAATGGCTACAATAATTATTATGGTAATCAAGGCTATAACAACTACAATGATCCGCAGAAGGGATTCGCAGGGCAGCCGGGATACGGTGCTCCGGATAATTTCGGCAGCCGGAACGATTTCGGCACACCGGATAATTTTAATGCACAAAATTACCCGGAAGCAGGAAAATCCGGGGAAGGGAAAAAGGCTTCCAAGGCAGAAAAGAAAGCTGCAGGGAAGGCTTTGAAGGCTTCAGTAAACAATGGTAATGGAGGAAAGTCCCATAAGAAGACAGGCCTTATCGTCACTCTTGTGGTGGTGGTTCTGCTTCTTGCTGCGGCAGCAGGTGCTTATTTCATGTTCTTCACTCCAGAGAAGCGGCTTGACAGAGCTATGGAGAAGGCCAAGAAAGCCATGGAAGAGCAGAGATACGATGACGCTGAGAAGTACTACAGGGACGCTCTCGATATTGATGATAAGAATATGGAGGCTGTAAATGGCTGCATGGATGCCCTCATAAAGGCAGAGAAGAACGACGATGCAAAGGCACAGTACAATAAGTTCAGGGAAGAGATAAAGAAGTACAGCGATAAAGATGTAAAGAGCAATGGCAAGCTGCTTGATGAATTCTATGCCAAGGCAGGAGATATGTATGAGGAAGGCTGCGATGAATATGTAACCATAGTTGAGGAAGGCTATGATTTAGTTGCTTCTGACACCATAAGGGATGAACTTGTTGCTGCATACATAAAGAATGCAGATGACTTTGTCACATACACTGATTACGATGCAAGAATAGAGGTATACAACAAAGCACTGGAGCTTGTTCCTGATAACCAGGATGCCCTTGACAAGAGAGCGGGCTGTGCAAAGGATGCCTTGGAGGGAATGATCAACAACGGTGATTATGACGGTGCCGAGGCATTTATAGATAAGTACAAGGATATAGTTACAGGTGTAGATTATGATATATACGAAAGCCAGATAGAGACCTTCAGGAAAAATCAGGCAATGATCAAGGAGACCATGGAGAATGCTGAGAGCTATATGGCAGACAGGGATTACGAGTCAATGCTTTCCGTGGATAACAGTGAAGGGGCAGAACTCATATACAGCACAATGCAGGGAGACCAGTATATATACGCAGGTGGCGAGGATACTACAGATTATACAGGAACAGCCGTGGCTCTGTGCAGGTTAGATGACGGATACTATTTCTATTATGGATCCTTTGAAAATGGTGAAAGATCCGGAGAGGGAAACTGCTTTGTATCAACAGGCGACAGCACCTACAGGGCATATGAGGGCTCATGGTCAGGCGGAGATCCAAATGGTGCAGGAAAGACAATAGAATGTGCTATCAGTGATGGCGGTGGAGAGGCATATACATGCTATTATACAGGAAATCTTGTGAATGGACTTTTTGATGGTACTGTAAGTGCCAGCCTTGAGGCTGGTGGAAGCACATACACAGGTTCATTTACTGCCAGCAACGGTGCTGTATCAGATGTGTCGGATAATTATCCAAACTATACTTTTGGTGGAAGCTACAGCAAGATATATGTTGTTATGGAAAATGGTACAAGCCAGTGCTGGTATGATGGATTTGATGATGGAGACAAGATAGGTGTTCTGGGATACGGCAAGTAAGCAGCCGGGACATAAATGATGATCAGACATGGAGAGATATATGGATTGCTATAATAGTTTCGCCAGGGTGTATGACGAGCTTATGGACAACATTCCCTACAGGGAGTGGGCAGACTACATTCTGGGACTTTTAAAGGAATATGGTATAGAGAATGGTCTGGTGGCAGAGCTTGGCTGTGGCACAGGAAATATAACTGAGCTGTTAAGTGAGGCAGGCTATGACATGATAGGTATCGACAACTCAGAGGATATGCTTGAGGTGGCAAATGAAAAGAAGCAGCTTCACGGAAATGACAGCATACTGTACCTTCTGCAGGATATGGAGGAATTTGAGCTCTTCGGAACAGTGAATGCCATAATATGCGTCTGCGACAGTATCAATTATGTTACGGACAAGGCAGGGATCACCGAGGTATTCCGCCTTGCAAATAATTATCTGGAGGCAGGCAGTATCTTCATCTGTGATTTCAAGACAAAGCATTACTTCCGTGATGTGGTAGGCGAGTCGGTGATCGCAGAGGACAGAGACGACATAAGCTTCATCTGGGACAATTACTATGATGAAGAGCAGGATATAAATGAGCTGGCACTGAGCCTTTTTGTAAGAGAAGATGTTCTTAAAAGAACCGCGGCGGGTGAGGGAAAAGCAGAAAAAGGCTGCGGCAGTGATGATTATACCGGTGCAGACGGTGGAGCAATATACAGAAAGTATCAGGAATACCATTATCAGATAGGCCTTGATATTGAGGAAATGAAAAAATGTGTGGAGGAGTCCGGTATGGAGCTTGTTGCCATGTATGATGCATTTACCCATGAACCGGCAACCCATGACAGCGAGAGAGTATATGTTATTGCAAGAGAGACAAAGCAGAGCAACAAATTCTACTGTTAAAGGCAAGGAGTTGGAAATATTGATAAAAACAGAGAAATAGGCTCAGGTATTGTGTCAGGGTTAATAAAAAATCGGAGGAACATATAATGAGTGACTATATAATAAGAGGAATGGCGGCAAATAATCAGGTGAGATTTTTCGCAGCCACCACAAGAGACATTGTTGAGACAGCAAGGAGTATAAGCAACACAAGTCCTGTGGCTACAGCAGCCCTTGGACGTCTGCTTACTGCCGGAGCACTTATGGGTGCCCAGTGTAAGAATGATTCGGATATGCTCACATTACAGATACAGTGCAGCGGTCCTATAGGAGGACTTACAGTGACAGCGGACGCCCATTGTAACGTAAAGGGATATGTGAATAATCCTGACGTGATAATCCCTGCAAATGAAAAAGGAAAGCTGGATGTGGCTAAAGCACTGGATCTGGGTGTCCTTTCTGTTATAAAGGATATCGGTTTAAAGGAACCCTATTGTGGACAGACACAGCTTGTGTCAGGAGAGATAGCAGAGGATCTGACATACTACTTTGCAACCTCAGAGCAGATACCTACATCAGTTGCCCTGGGAGTTCTTATGAACAGGGACAATACAGTTAAGCAGGCAGGAGGATTTATAATCCAGCTTATGCCATTTGCCAGTGATGAGGTTATAGACATGCTGGAGAAGAGACTTGGGGAGTTCACATCAATCACCTCATGCCTTGACAAGGGACAGACTCCCCTTGACATAGTTAAGGAGATATTTGATGGCTATGACGTGGAGGTGACAGACGAGATCCCTGCAAAGTGGCACTGTAACTGCAGCAAGGAGAGATACTACCGTGGAGTCATGAGCCTCGGAAGAAAAGAGATCGCAGCCATGGTGGCAGAGGATAAGCCTATCGAGGTATGCTGCAGCTTCTGCAAGTCAAAATACAGTTTTTCTGTCGATGAGCTTAAGGAAATGCTTGCAAAAGCTAAATGAAAGTGATTGTAAGAGTATGATAAAAGATATTTGACAATGATAGCAAATATGATAAAATACTGACGATAATGCCGTCTTGATCAATGAAGCCGGTAATATACAAATAAGGAGGCACTAGAAAAATGGCAGCAACATACAATCATAAAGTTGTTGAGAAAAAATGGCAGCAGATCTGGGATGATAACAAGGCATTTGCTGCAACAAATGATTATACCAAGCCAAAGTACTATGCATTGGTTGAGTTCCCATACCCATCAGGACAGGGACTTCATGTAGGTCATCCAAGACCATATACAGCACTTGATATAGTTGCAAGAAAAAGAAGAATGCAGGGATATAATGTACTTTATCCTATGGGCTGGGATGCTTTCGGTCTTCCTACAGAGAATTATGCTATCAAGAATCATATACATCCAAAGGAAGTAACCAAGAATAATGTTGCAAGATTTAAGCAGCAGCTTCATTCTCTTGGATATTCATTTGACTGGGATAGAGAGATAAATACAACAGATCCGGGATATTATCACTGGACACAGTGGATATTCCTTAAGTTATTCAATGCCGGACTTGCGTACAAGAAGGAGATGCCAATCAACTGGTGTACTTCATGTAAGGTAGGACTTGCAAACGAGGAAGTTGTAAATGGTGTCTGTGAGCGTTGCGGTTCACCTGTAGTCCGTAAGGTTAAGTCAGAGTGGATGCTTAAGATCACAGAGTATGCAGACAAGCTCATCGATGGTCTTGACTCTGTAGATTACATTGAGAGAGTAAAGGTTTCACAGAAGAACTGGATAGGACGTTCAACAGGAGCAGAGGTTGACTTTTCAGTAAAGGGAAAGGAAGACAAGCTCCGTATATATACTACAAGATGTGATACACTCTTCGGAGTAACATACATGGTTGTTTCACCGGAGCATCCGATACTTGACAAGTATAAGGATGAGATTGCTAACTGGGATGCTATTGCCAAGTATCGTGAGCAGGCAGCAAGAAAGTCGGATTTTGAGAGATCAGAGCTGGCAAAGGATAAGACAGGTGTACAGATAGACGGACTTACAGCCATCAATCCTGTAAATGGCAAGGAAGTACCGATCTGGGTTTCAGATTATGTGCTTATGTCATACGGTACAGGTGCCATCATGGCGGTTCCTGCCCATGATGAGAGAGACTGGGAATTTGCAAAGAAATTCAACCTTCCTATTATTCAGGTTGTAGCCAAGAACGGTGAAGAGGTTGATGTAAATGAAGCAGCATTTACAGATGTTGCTACAGGTGTTCTTGTCAACTCAGGCTTCCTTAACGGACTTGAGGTAAAGGATGCCAAGGAAAAGATGATCAGTTTCCTTGAGGAGAAGGGAATCGGTGCTGCAAAGGTTAATTATAAGCTTCGTGACTGGGTATTCTCACGTCAGAGATACTGGGGCGAGCCTATTCCTATAATACATTGTGACAAGTGTGGTTATGTTCCGCTTAAGGAGGAGGAGCTTCCGCTTCTCTTACCTGAGGTTGAGAGCTATGAGCCTACAGACAACGGCGAGTCACCACTTGCAGCTATGACAGACTGGGTAAACACCACATGTCCATGCTGCGGCGGTCCTGCAAAGAGAGAGACAGATACCATGCCACAGTGGGCTGGATCATCATGGTATTTCCTGAGATATACAGATCCTCACAACACAGAGGCTCTTGCAAGCAAGGAGGCACTCAAGTACTGGCTTCCTGTTGACTGGTACAACGGAGGAATGGAGCATACAACACTCCACCTTCTCTACTCAAGATTCTGGCACAAGTTCCTGTATGATCAGGGGGTTGTACCTACTCCGGAACCATATCAGAAGAGAACTTCTCACGGTATGATCCTTGGTGAGAACGGCGAGAAGATGAGTAAGTCAAGAGGAAATGTAGTAAATCCTGATGATATTGTAAATGTTTACGGTGCAGATACACTCCGTACCTACGAGATGTTCATCGGTGCCTTCGATCTCTCTGCTTCATGGTCAGAGGATGGCGTTAAGGGCTGTAGAAGATTCCTTGACAGAGTATGGAAGCTTCAGGATATTCTTGTGGATGGTGATGAGTACTCCAAGGATATGGAGACAAAGATGCACCAGACCATCAAGAAGGTTTCATCAGATTTCGAGAACCTCAAGTACAACACAGCTATTGCAGCTATGATGGCTCTCTTAAATGACTTCTACAAGAAGAACCAGATCACAAAGGGTGAGCTTAAGACTCTTCTTGTACTCTTAAATCCGGTAGCACCGCACATTACAGAGGAGATCTGGAGTATTGTTGGATTTGACGGATTCATCTATCAGCACACATGGCCAGGATATGATGAGAGTAAGACTGTTGAGTCAACAGTTGAGATTGCTGTTCAGATCAATGGCAAGATGAAGTCTGCTCTTGTTATCGGCAAGGACGATCCAAAGGATCAGGTAATTGCTAAGGCTAAGGAAGCTATAGCTGACAAGCTTACAGGAAATATCGTAAAGGAAATCTATGTTCCGGGAAGAATTGTAAATATTGTAATGAAGTAAAAATAAAAGCCTGATGAGCCGTTATGGAGTATATTTAATATTCCATAGCGGCTTATTTTATGGTAAGATTTTAATAGTTTCTTACAGATATCAGAGGTGAACAAAATAGTGATCATGTTCATTATCTGATGTACATCATGAAGGCTGATCAAGTCAGTTTTAAATGACTTTGATGTGAAAAAAGGGAGGTTACAAAGAATGAGGAACAGATTAGTAAAAGGGGCTAAGAAGCTTGTGGCTGCGGTGGCAGCATTTGCAATGCTCTCAGCTACGGTATTTGCCGGGGCAGGAAGTACATCTGCAGCGGCGGAAAAGGATAACGATGGCAGTGCCTACGGACAGGAGACAGAGGTGGCAGCCTACAGTCAGACAGAGTCAACACCCCTTGCAGACCACGGAAAGCTGCATGTTGATTCGTCCACATTAAAGCTTACGGATTCACATGGCAATCCCTTCACACTCCGGGGTGTAAGCACCCATGGAATAAACTGGGATGTGGGATATCCGTTTATAGATAAGGATGCCTTCCGGTTCGCAAGAGATACCCTGGGAGCAAATGCAGTAAGGCTTGCATGCTATACAACAGAGTACTACGGATATGCAGATCCGGGACAGGCAACCCAGTGGGAGTCGGCAGATCAGATAAGAAAGACCCTTGAGCAGAGGATAGACAATGGCGTGAACTATGCTTCAAGCCTTGGGATGTACTGTATAATCGACTGGCATGTATTAAACGATGCCAATCCCCTTAAGTATCAGTCCTACGCAGAGAGCTTCTTCACCAAGATGGCACAGAAGTACAAGGACAAGACAAATGTAATATACGAGATATGTAATGAGCCATGTAACGGAACTACATGGAATGATATTAAGACATATGCCAGGAAGATCATTCCCATCATAAGAAAGTATGACTCAGACGCTATCATAATCGTTGGAACACCAAACTGGTCCCAGGATGTTGACGTGGTTGCGGGAAGTCCTCTTAAGAACAGTGATATCGGCGGAAGAGGCTCAGCCCTTGCAACAAATGTAATGTACACCATTCACTTCTACGCGGCAACCCATGGGGACTATTACATCAATAAAGTAAAGGCTGCAAATGGAAAGATTCCGATGATGTGTACTGAATTTGGCGTGTCGGCAGCAGATGGAAATGGCGGACTGAATACTTCTATGGGTGCCAGGTGGCTTGACTACTTCGACTCAGTGGGCATAAGCTATTTCATGTGGAGCTTCTCAGGAAAGAACGAAAGCTCAGCGATGTTCTATTCAGGAACAACACTGCCACTGTCCACATCAAAGCTTTCAGAGGCAGGAAGATGGCTTATGAACCAGTACACCACCAGAAACAAGAACACCGTGAAGAATGGTCTCTACAAGGAAAATGGCGTGTGGTACTACTATGTAAATGACAAGATCGCTACAAATGTATCAGGTCTCATCAAGACAAACGGTGCATGGTATGTGATCGAAAAGGGTATAATGCAGCAAAACTATAACGGCCTCTACAGACATACCTCAGGAAGCTGGTACTATATCGTATCCGGAAGAATGCAGGATAAGTTCGAAGGACTTGTAAAGCATAACGGAAGCTTCTGGTACATAAAGGGAGGCAAGCTCCGGTCCACCTACAAAGGAATGGCGAAGCACACCTCAGGTGCATGGTACTATATCGAAAAAGGTAAGGCAATGACCGGCTACACAGGTCTTGCAAGACACTCAACAGGTGTATGGTACTATGTTGTAAATGGTAAGATGAATTCATCATTCACAGGAATAGTTAAGTATGGCAATTCATCCTTCTACGTTAAGGGCGGAAGAATGCAGTCGGGCTTTACCGGAAAGATAACATTAAACGGAAAGACCTACAATATATCAAAGGGTAAGGTTATAGGTTAAAAAGAGATATCACAGGAACCGGAAGGCTGCGACCGGGCAGCGGTGGTGTAAGTGAATATTTCAAATACAGTAAATCCCCACGGAATGAGGCAGCAGCTTCAGCTCGTGGGGATTTTGTTATGTATTTATTATTTTGTTTTATAGTTGGTGCAATAACAACGGGTAAAGATGTGTATGTCTGTATTAGCATGTTTTATAAAAATGACTTTAACATCTGTATCTTCTGCTTCTCGGCAGGGGAGGCGTTCTCCATCATAATATCAATGATGAGCTGGGATTCTTCTCTGGTAAATGACAGCTTACGTTTATTCAACTCATTATTGATCTTCATTATCTCAGGCAGCATGGTCTCCATTGAAGCATTTGACCTGCCTGTCATGATCTCTCCTATTATGGCACGCTTTATAGGAGACATATTCTTAAGCCGTGGATCATTTTCAAAGTTACGCATATAAGCTCCTTACATAATATTTAGTCTGGTGATGGATGTTCTCTGTCATAATCATTCAGGATATCCATGATATTGTCAAAGACTGAGCCACCTTCATTTTTGGAACTGTCATAATTATTCTCTTCCGGGATATCTTCGGCGGCGGTATCATATTGATCATTTTCATACTGCTTGCTATCATGTTGTCCGGTATCATATTGATCATCTTTATATGGCTCGTTAGTCTGACTATGTGTGTTGTTCATGCGCTGCATCATGTCCATGGCGGACTTCATCCGCATTGCCTGTTCAATATCCTCGGCCATGCCCATGTCCTTAAGGGAGGAGAGCACTGCATCGTAGTTATTTATGTCCTTGTGGAAGCAACAGCGTCTCATATAATCCTGATTGTTTATGTTGTTTAGAATGATCATCATTTCCGTGAATTTTATGTATATAGCCATAGGTTTCATGATCTGTGGATCCAGAAAAGGGAGCATAGCTTCCATCATAAACAGGCTGTCGTCCTGAATAAATATATCCAGCGGATGTGAAAATGGTCTGCGAAGCATTGTGATCCCTCCCATATGGCTGCTGTTCCGCTTAAATGGGAAACGGCAATTTGTGTTAATAAAATATATGAAAACAGGGAGAAAATAAGAACACTAACATAAAATGCGTAGAAGGGGATTGGCTCCGGGGCTTCTACGCATGTACTGGTATCTGTCCGGAGAAGCTTATTCCCCGGACTTTGAAGCGTCTGATGTGGTCGCCGGATCAGTTGGATGCCTTAGCAGCATCCGCAGTCACAACCACAGCCGTTGTTGTTGCCGTTACCGCAGCAGCAGCAGAGAAGAAGGATGATCCAGATGCAGTCGCATCCTGAACCACAATCATTTCCAAATGAATTGCCGCCACAGCAGCAGAGAAGAAGCAGAATGATAATAATGCAGGAACATCCGGAACCGCCATTGCCAAAGTTGAACAGTCCGTTTCTGCCGCACTGTGTTGCTGATAAATCGCTCATTTATACTAGCCTCCATTTTTTTCTTCATGGTATATGCTATGCCCCTTGAAAAAAAGTGTTACAGATTTTAGAAAACTTTAATTTTACTTTGGATTTTTGATGGGGATTTTATTTTTTTTAACGGCACACAGGGCATTTGCTTGACCGGTGGTCAAAAAACATATAAAATCTTACATAGAAGTGTGTCGATATATGTTCGGAATGTTTACGGATGAAGATACATACTAATGGATGGTGATTGACATGCAGTGTCAGCCCATTGCCGAAGGCAATTTGAAATGGCTGACGTCCAGGAAATGATTGGGAGGGAAAAAGATGATTTACAGATGTAAAAATTGTGGCGGCAATGTTCTGTACGATCCGGCTTCAAAGCAGATGAAATGCCCAAGCTGTGACAGTATAGAAAGCCAGGAGATAGTTCCGTCACAGGAGCCAATGGCGTGTCCTAACTGTAATTCTCCGATAGAATACAGGAATTTCGGCTCCGCGGCAAGATGTGGTGCCTGTGGCACCTGGGTACTTAACGATGTGATGGTAAGTCCTCCACATAAGATAGATGTGAGCATACCATTTAAGATCACGAAATATCAGGCAGAGGATAAGCTTAAAAATGAATTTGGACAGAAGCTGTTTCTTCCGGCAGACTTCTTGTCAGCCAAGACACTGGAGCAGCTTAAGGGGTTATACATTCCGTTCTGGATGTATGATTACGATACAACAGTGGATTACACAGGTGTGGGAACCAGGACCAGACACTGGACCAGCGGTGATTATAGATATACAGAGACCTCCTTCTTCAATATAAGAAGAAGCATGGATATCATGTACAGAGGAATACCGGCAGACGCGTCCATCGCCATGCCTGATGAGACAATGGATCTGGTAGAGCCGTACAACTACAATGATCTGGTTGAACATGACAACAAATATCTGTCGGGCTTTGAGGCTGAGGCATGTAATATGCCGGCGACAGAGATAGAGGACAGAGCCATAGCCAAGGCAAATGAGGATTCCAGGGGATGGATCAGAAGCGATCTTACCCAGTACGACAGCCTGACAATGGAGCATTACAATTATAACAACAGACCTGTGGGCGGACGTTCTGCACTTCTTCCTATATGGAATTACGAGTACCGTTACAATGGTAAGAATTATATCTTCTATGTAAACGGTCAGACCGGCAAATGTGTGGGAACATCACCTATAAGTAAGAAAAGGGCATTTGCTTTGTCAGGAATTTTATTTGCAGCCCTGAGTACCGCCATATGCGGAATAATGATGTTCTTGGGGGTGTTTTAAATGAAGAAATACAGAATTACGGTAATAGCCTTATTTATAATCGGAATTGCAGCATTTATTGTAGCCTTTATATCAAGAAGTAAGGTGAATTCCTTTGGTGAAAGGACGAATACAGAGTGCAGCACCACAGAACGAGTATTTGATTACTACGGATTGCTTTCATCCTCTGAAACAGATGAGTTGATGGATATGATAGACAAATACCAGGAAAAATATGGTATGGATATCGCCGTTGTTACTTATAATGAGAATACTGACTTTTCTGACATAGGTGTTTATGATAATTCGGACAATACATATCTCACAGAGATGTTCTGTGACTATTACAGGTTCGGATGGGAAAAATGGGAGCCTGTAACAGGAGAAAGTTACAGAGAAAAGTCAGGAACAAGTATCGTTCTTGCAATAAAGTGGTCAGACATACCGGGACAGGGTGACATATGGCTCTGTACCTCAGGTCGTGCACAGGACAGGATATCAGACAGCAAGGCAGAGGATATTGTAAATGATGGTGCCGAGTATTTAAGGGACGATCCTCTTAAGGGAATAAAAGTTATAATCAATGAGTCAGCTGATGCCATGGTAGGTGTAATGAGCGGAAGTCTGCCGGGATTTGTGAAGATCCTTATAGGCATAGGAGCTGCATTGATCATCACTATTATATTTTACGCTGCAAATGCCTCAAAGAAGGAAGCAAGGGACACTACCTCCAAGAATACATATGTTGCCAAGGATGCAGTGAGAATAACCCAGCAGTCGGATATATTCTCCCATAAGCAGGTTACAAAGACCAAGATCAGCAGCGAGAGCAGCGGTGGCGGCGGCGGTGGTGGAAGCCACAGCGGCGGCGGAAGTCATGGCGGTGGCGGCGGCCATTTCTAAAATAATTGATAAATCTATATCAATAAAACACAGGAAAATAGGGGTAAATATAAACAAATTCTTAAATGAATTAAGAAAGGATTAAAAGCCTTGATTTTATATTTTTAAGTGATATTATGTGCATTGTAGAGTTTTTCATATTTACTGACGTTAAACAAACCATATGTTTATCGTCGGATTGAATCCTCTTTCCCCCCTCATTTTTATGACCGGATATCTCCCCAGATATCCGGTCGTTTTGCGTTATGTAATGATGTCTGTGACATCGTTACGCTGCTGCAATCCTTGCCGTAGGAAGCGCCAAGTGTCGAAGACACATTTAGAATGGTGCTGACCATACCAAACAGGCAATTTCAAATGGTTGCTGCTCTATTTTTTGTAAGATATATTTAACGGATATTTTACTTTTTACTTGCGGCTGCGAAAGTCATATAGTATAATACATATATGTTCTGAGATGTATTAAGATTCTTGTTATTTTGAACCTACATTTGAATAAAAGGGATTCTTATATATCACCTGAGATGTCAAGCCTCATGTATTAGTTGGTGGTAGGCAGATTTGGGATTGCGGTTGCCCACCTAGCGTTGCTAGGACTCAAAATGCAGGAACGCATTTCAGACTTTTACACAAGATAAAGCAGCAGTTATTGCTGCTTTTCTTTTTTGTGCAATAAGCCTTCATGCAGAAATTATGCTTGCATAAATTTCTATATGAAGGCCAATGTTCATCGAGCCGATAGGCGAGATGACATATATTGCACGGATCGAGTAGGAGAAGCCTACTCGATTGCAATATTAAACACAAACGGATATTCAAATCGAAAGGGTATGAGAATGAAGAAATGGAGAAAGCCCTACATAATGGGCACATTATTGATCCTCATACTAATGATAACCGGTGTCATATATGCTCCAAGCATTGGAAGCTATCTGGCACAGAAAAACACACCAAAGGAAAACAAAGCCGACAATATGGTATACATAGTAAGCTATGATGAGACGGGAGATAAGGAGACCGGAGCTTCTGGAAGCTTATCACCAGACAATGCAGCCGGTGAACAAGGAAGCTCGTCCATCAACGGTACTACCGGAACGGATGGTAAAATTCCTACAGGGGCGCCTGAGGATACTCCCCTTGATTATGCAAATGAGCGGCAGGTGGCTGTGGCGATCACATACTCAGGCGGTGGGAGGACACACCCATTTGTCAGGCTTACAGCAGGGGGAGACTGCTCCGTAAATGATGGAAGCTGTATCCGTTACATGGAGTCCGGCGAGACCATGGAGCTTGCGGCAGCCGGCATAGAAAATGGTGTGGACATGTATATTTCCCCAAATGACGAGTCGGGAAGGGTGCAGCTTGACAGCGTAGATAAGTCAGGCGGCAATCCGTCTTATCGTGGAACTCTCCATATATACTCAACAGATTATGGATACAAGATAATAAATATCCTGCCACTGGAGCAGTATCTCTATGCCGTTGTGTCAAGCGAGGTGCCGGAGTCCTTCTGCATGGAGGCGTTAAAGGCTCAGGCAATATGTGCCAGAGGCTATGTGCTCAGTCTTCTTGAGAAAGGAGCAGCGGATGACGATGGGGCAGATCTTGATGATACTGCGGTCTATCAGGTATATAATAATTTCCCGGAAACAGAGGCTTCCATAGCAGCAGTTGACTCCACCAGAAGCGAGGTGGCAACCTACGATGGCGAGATCATAGAGACATTTTATTTCTCTACGTCCTGCGGAACCACCTGCTCCAACAGCGAGGTGTGGGGCGGGGAGGCAAGAGCATATCTCAATGCAAATATAGAGACTGCCGTGGAGACTCTGGCCACTGATTATGACCTGACAAATGAGGGGAATTTCAGAAGCTTTATAGATACAGGCGGAAGATACGATACTGTTGAAAAAAATGAACCGTTTTTCCGTTGGAGGGTGGAGTATACCAACAGTGAAATCGGAGACACCATAAATGAAGTGCTGTACAACGTTATGCAGGGAAATCTTGGAAGCTTTTACGTTCTTGACAGTATGGGAGAATATCAGCCTGCCACACAGGCATTTGCCACACTGGGATATATTGTGGGAGTGACGGTTGCCGAGCGGAGCGAAAGCGGAATGGTACAGGCTCTTGTCATAAAGGGCACCGAGCATACCATAAAGGTTACAGGGCAGAGTAATATAAGGGCGGTTTTGTCTCCGAAGCATGTTAGTATAGTCAAACAGGACGGAACCGGCCTTACAGGATGGAGCAACCTTCCGAGCGCTTTTTTCTATGTGGACATGGATGAAAATGGAAATGTTACCGTGAAGGGAGGCGGCTTCGGCCATGGCGTTGGCATGAGCCAGAACGGTTCCAACTGCCTTGCAGCCATAGGCTTCACCGCCGATGAGATCATAAAACACTATTATAATGGTGTAGAGATCGTGAAAATGAAATGATAGTTAATGCGGTTCAAAAAACTGGTTGACTAAATAATGAATTGTGCTATATTGTATTAGTACAGTTTAATAATCTACTATGACGATGCAAAAGAACATCTGCTTCTTCCAGAGAGGATGGGCCATTGGCTGGGAGCCCAACTAAGTTCGGCACATGTTTTAATTTCACATCTGAGTATTCAGTCCTGAAGAGATTGTCACTTGGTAGGGATTGACGTGAGGTGCGCGTTAAGCAGCTAATGAGTGTCGGATGTCAGATGATGATCGGGTTTTAATGAAGCGGGTCAACAGGTGTCCGGAATCAGGGTGGTATCGCGGAATATATCCGTCCCTATGTTTTTAATGTAGGGACGGTTTTTTTTATTTAATCAACTGATATTTGCAAATTATAAAAAAGGAGAACTACAATGAAAGAGAAATTGGAGGCTATCAAAGCCGAGGCACTTTCAAAGATTGAAAATGCCCATGAACTTACACTGCTCAATGATGTAAAGGTAGCAGTTCTTGGAAAGAAGGGTGAACTTACCCAGGTATTAAAGGGTATGAAGGATGTAGCACCTGAGGACAGACCAAAGGTTGGTCAGTTCGTAAATGAAGCAAGAGCAGCCATTGAGTCAGCACTGGAGGCTAAGTCAAAGGAGATCAATCGCGAACTTCGTACAGAGAAGATGAAGAGAGAGACCATAGACGTTACTCTTCCGGGTGTCAAGAAGGTAATAGGTCACAGACATCCAAACCAGATCGCCCTTGAGGATCTTGAGAGAGTATTCATAGGTATGGGTTATGAGATTGTTGAAGGACCTGAGGTTGAGTACGATAAGTACAATTTCGAGCTTTTAAATATCCCTGCAAATCACCCTGCAAAGGATGAGCAGGACACATTTTATGTAACAAAGGATATCCTTTTAAGAACCCAGACATCACCTGTACAGGCAAGAATAATGGAGAAGGGCAAGCTTCCTATCAGAATACTTTCACCGGGACGAGTATTCAGAGCAGATGAGGTTGACGCAACCCATTCACCATCATTCCATCAGGTTGAAGGTCTTGTAATCGACAAGGGAATTACAATGGCTGACCTTAAGGGAACATTGCAGCAGTGGGCAAATGAGTTCTTCGGCGAAGGAACAAAGGTTAAATTCAGACCACATCATTTCCCATTTACAGAGCCATCGGCAGAGGTTGATGTAAGCTGCTTCAAGTGTGGCGGCAAGGGCTGTCGTGTATGTAAGGGAAGTGGCTGGATAGAGATCCTTGGATGTGGAATGGTTCATCCAAAGGTACTTAAGGATTGTGGTATTGACCCTGAGGTTTATTCAGGATTTGCATTTGGTATCGGTCTTGAGAGAGTTACACTTCTCAAGTACGAGATCGATGACATGAGACTTCTTTATGAAAATGATACAAGATTCCTTGAGCAGTTCTAGGAAAAGGTAATGATTGATTTAGATAGAATATAAGGAGAGTAAATAATGAATACACCAATTTCATGGTTAAAGGCTTATGTTCCTGACCTTGATGTAACAGCAGAAGAATTTGTTGACGCCATCACACTGTCAGGCTCACATGTAGAAGGTTATGAGAGAAAAGATAAAAATCTTGAGAAAATCGTAGTAGGAAAGATCCTTACAATGGAGAAACACCCTGATGCAGACAAGTTAGTTGTATGTCAGGTGGATATAGGAGCAGAGGAGCCTGTACAGATAGTAACAGGTGCCAAGAACGTAAAGGTGGGAGATGTTATCCCTGTAGTTCTTGACGGTGGTAAAGTAGCCGCTGCCCATGGCGATGATAACACATATCCTGACGGAATAAAGATAAAGAAGGGCAAGCTTCGTGGCGTTCTTTCAAATGGTATGATGTGCGGTATTGAGGAGCTTGGCTCTTCAAGAGACTTCTATCCGGAAGCACCTGAGGACGGAGTTTATGTATTTCCTGAGACATCAGGAGTTAAGCCGGGGGATAACGCAGTTAAGGCACTTGGTCTTGACGATGTGGTAGTAGAGTATGAGATCACCTCAAACAGAGTTGACTGCTTCTCCATCATCGGTATGGCAAGAGAGGCAGCAGCTACATTTGACAAGCCATTTTACCCACCAGTGGTAACAAAGACAGGAAATGACGAGGACGTCAATGACTATATATCAGTAGAGGTAAAGGATCATGACCTCTGCCCTAGATACACAGCAAGGGTTGTCAAGAACCTGAAGATCGGACCTTCACCAAAGTGGATGCAGCAGAGACTTGCTTCACAGGGGATCCGTTCAATCAACAATCTTGTCGATATAACAAACTATGTTATGGAAGAGTACGGACAGCCAATGCACGCATATGATCTCAGCACCATAGCTGGCAACAAGATCGTTGTCCGCCGTGCAAATGACGGAGATACATTTGTAACACTTGATGGACAGGAGAGAAAGCTCGACCATGACGTTCTGATGATCTGTGACGGTGAGAAGGAGATCGGTATCGCCGGAATCATGGGCGGCGAGAATTCCATGGTAACAGACAGTATCGATACACTGCTCTTTGAGGCAGCTTGCTTTGATGGAACAAATATCAGACTTTCATCGAGAAGGATCGGTCTTGCGACTGATGCGGCAGCCAAGTTCACAAAGGGACTTGATCCAAATCTTGCTATGGAGGCAATAGACAGAGCATGTCAGCTCATTGAGGAGATGGGCGCAGGTGAGGTAGTCGGCGGAGCTGTTGACGTGTATCCAAATCCTGTACAGGACAAGAAGCTTCCATTTGAGCCTGACAAGATGAATGCGCTTCTCGGAACAGATGTTGAGCCTGAGAAGATGCTGTACTACTTCGGCAGACTTGGACTCACATATGATGCAGATACTAACACACTGGATGTGCCAAGCTTCAGACAGGATCTGAACTGCATGGCAGATCTGGCAGAGGAGGTTGCAAGATTCTACGGATACGACAACATTCCTGTATCACTTCCAAGAGGTGAGGCTACAGTTGGTAAGCTCCCATACGACCAGATGATCAATGCCATCGCAAGGGATGTCCTTGAGGCAAATGGTTTCTCTGGCGGCATGTGCTACTCATTCGAGAGCCCTAAGGTGTTTGATAAGCTGCTACTGCCTGCTGACAGTGAGTTTAGAAAGACAGTTACAATAGCAAATCCTCTCGGTGAGGACTTCAGTATCATGAGAACTGTATCACTGAACGGTGTTCTCACATCACTGGCAACCAACTATAATAGAAAGAACAAGGTTGCAAGACTTTATGAGTTCGGAAATGTATATCTTCCAAAGTCACTTCCACTCACAGAGCTTCCAGGGGAGAGAATGAAGCTGACTATCGGTATGTATGGTCAGGGAGATTTCTTTGATCTCAAGGGAGTTCTCGAGGAGCTTACAGACAAGGTTGGTCTCAAGGGACAGGTGACATACGAGCCTGAGTCAGAGTACACATTCCTTCATCCGGGCCGTCAGGCAAAGCTCAAGAAGGGCAACCTGACAATTGGATTTATCGGACAGGTACATCCTGAGGTATGTGACAACTACAACCTTAAGGGGGAGGTATATGTTGCAGTTATAGATATGCCTACACTGGTTATGCTGTCAAGCTTCGACATCAAGTATGAAGGAATTGCAAAGTTCCCTGGAAGTACAAGAGATCTGAGTCTTGTTGTGGACAAGGAAATATTTGTCGGACAGATAGAGGAAGTCATAAAGAAATGTGGCGGCAAGCTGCTTGAGAGCTACAAGCTCTTCGATGTATACGAGGGTGAGCAGATCGCAAAGGGCAAGAAGTCAGTGGCTTACACAATGACATTCCGTGCTAAGGATAGAACACTTGAGACGTCAGAGGTCGATGGAATCATTGCCAAGATCCTCAAGGAGCTCGGCAAGCTCGGAATCGAGATCAGAGCGTAATAGGCGCTATCCTTGAAATATTTGTGATAGTAGTATAATATGTAACTGTTTGGCGCGGAGATATTGTATATATCCAGCGCCAGACAGTTATTTTTGTGTGAATAAATATGTGAGGAATTACGATATGATGAAATTAACAGACTTTTACTATGATCTGCCACAGGAGCTTATAGCACAGGACCCACTCCTCAAGAGAAGTGAGTCACGTCTCATGGTCCTGGACAGGAAGGACAATACGATAGAGCATAAGCACTTCTACGATGTGATAGATTACTTAAATCCAGGGGACTGCCTGGTCATCAATGATACGAAGGTGCTTCCGGCAAGGCTTATGGGCGTCAAGGAGAATACGGGAGCATCCATAGAGGTTCTCCTTCTGAAGAGAAAGGACGACTGTACATGGGAGACTCTGGTAAAGCCGGGCAAAAAGTGTAAGGTGGGTGCTCGTATAGTATTTGGTTCAGAGTCAAATGAACCTGACCCTGAGACAGGACTTATAAAGGGCAAACTTGTGGGTGAGGTCGTTGATATAGTTGAGGAGGGCAACAGACTCATCAGATTTGAGTTCGATGGAATATTCGAGGAGATCCTTGACGAACTGGGACAGATGCCGCTCCCACCATATATCACACATAAGCTTGAGGACAAGAACAGATATCAGACTGTGTACGCAGAGCACGACGGATCAGCAGCAGCGCCGACAGCAGGACTTCACTTTACAACAGAGCTGCTAGATCAGATCAAAGCGAAAGGAATCAAGATAGCGCACGTGACACTCCATGTCGGACTCGGAACCTTCAGACCTGTGAAGGAGGAGAATATTCTGGATCACCACATGCATTCTGAGTTCTGTATCATAGAGCAGGATGCTGCTGATATGATTAACGAGACAAAGGCTACAGGCGGAAGGGTTGTGTCCGTTGGAACGACAAGTACCAGAACTCTTGAGTCTATGTCTGACGACGATGGAACAGTTCATGCAGGCAGCAAATGGACGGATATTTTCATTTATCCGGGATACAAGTTCAAGGTTATTGACGCGCTCATCACAAATTTCCATCTGCCTGAGTCAACGCTTCTTATGCTTGTTTCTGCGCTCTACGACAGAGAGCATATACTTGAGGCGTACAAGGTGGCGGTTGAGGAGAAGTACAGATTCTTCTCATTTGGCGATGCTATGCTGATAAAATAGCAGAAGAATCAGGACGATTAGAATAAAGGCATGATGTAATAGGGGTGCTGATAATTTTTATATACTCTGGATGGGACTTATATCCGGAGAGGAGACAGATATATGGGAAAGAAGATATGCGTGGTATTCCCGGGAATCGGGTATCACACCGATAAACCATTACTTTACTACAGTAAAAAATATATGGTGGCACATGGATATGATATTGTTGATGTGACATACGGCAAGCTTTCGGGACATCTCCCGGAGGAGATACAGAAGGTATTTGATGATGGCTGGAATAAAGCGGTAGATTGTCTGAAGGATGTGGATTTCTCTGAGGCTGAGGATATAGTCTTCCTGTCTAAGAGTATAGGCACGGCTATATCTGCAAAATATGCGGTGGAGAAAGGACTTAAAGTAAGAAATATATATTTCACACCACTTGAGATTACCATGCAATATGCCAATTCAAATGGCATAGCTTTTCACGGAACGGCGGATCCGCTAGTGAACACGGGTGAGATAACCAAACTTTGCGAGGAAAGACATATACCACTCTACAGATATGAGGGTGGCAATCACTCAATAGAGACAAAGGATATTCTATGGAACATAAAAACGCAGAAAGATATAGCGGAAAAGTATATAGATTATTTGAACTTCTAGGACATACAGAGGGGCAGTTATATATTGCGGAGATAGCAGTGCTCATAACACTGCTTATCGGCACGGCGGTATATATACTGCTCCTTCGTGTCCTGCCAGATACATCATGGCTTGAGGGATGTCAGATACGTCGGCTTACAGGGGGGATATGTCCCGCATGCGGTACGACAAGGGCTGTACTCGCCATGCTCCACGGACATCTGCTGACGGCTTTGTATTACCATGTGGCGACTGTGTATCTGGCGTGCATCTGTATCATTTATCTGGTAGGCAATACAATCAGGCTTGCCACAAATGGCAGGACACCGCTTGTGAGATTCCGATTGTGGTATGTGTATGTGTGGCTTGGGATATTTGTCGTGTCTTACGTGGTGAAGCTGGTGGTGCCGGGATACATTATTTAAGCCTTCGTACAGTATTGAGTATGGAGGATGGCAGTGTGATGGAGATTTCCTTTCGTGGAATTACAGTGTCACAGCTGGAAGCAGGCTGGTGGCAAATATAGCAAAGCAGCTTCTCAGCCGGGGAGATACATACACACTTGATATCTCAGATCCGGGTGATGAGATCATGGCACTTATGCTGGTGATAGCTATTGATGCGGCCAATTGTTCACAGAATAATAATTAATTTTTAAACAGGTATTAAGAACTCATTCATCAGAATCCATTGATAAGAAGAAAAAGATGCTTGAGGCAAGAAAGCGTATTGAAAATAAATGAGTTATTTGACAACAGAAGAATTTGAAAGTATTTTGGATACTGTGACGATATTTCCAGTTACCTCAGTAGAATTAGGAGATATTTCACAGTATTCTTTTGATTGTGGAGATGCAGAAGAGTATGTCACA
>ENA-OPFT01000488-OPFT01000488.1-human-gut-metagenome-genome-assembly--contig:-NODE-488-length-23701-cov-2.780217_pt1 | contig 23701 bp, 16 predicted proteins | sample MGYA00241714_ERZ501560 | MGnify/ENA primary metagenome ERZ501560 (study PRJEB25962, sample SAMEA2042392) | human gut metagenome | biome: human gut; feature: human-associated habitat; material: faeces...
GAGTATACGAGAGTATATGAGAGTAAACAAGCGTATTTAAGAGATTGTTCAAAGCTAAATTAAATTTTTTCAAAAAAGTGTTGACAATGGGCATAAATTGTAATATAATCAATCTCACAGTGAAAAAATACAGGAGGATATTGTTATGTCAACTTTTTTAGCTAAACCAAACGAAGTTGAGCGCAACTGGTATGTAATTGATGCAGCCGGCAAGTCACTCGGTCGTGTAGCAGCTCAGGCAGCTACTCTCCTCAGAGGTAAGAACAAGGCTACTTTTACTCCCAATGTTGACTGTGGTGATCATGTAATCATCATCAACTGCTCCAAGGCAGTCCTCACCGGCAAGAAGCTGGAGAAGAAAGTCTACAGATGGCACACCGGCTGGATCGGCCACCTGAAGGAAGTCAGCTACGACAAGCTGATGAAGGAGAACCCCGAGAAGGCAATGACCATCGCTGTTAACGGCATGCTGCCCAACACCACTCTCGGCAGAAAGGCTCTCACCAGACTGCGCTGCTACGCAGGTGCAGAGCACAACAATGCGGCTCAGAAGCCCGTTGAATACAAAATATAAGGAGGGCCTGAACAATGTACGATTCTAAGCCTTATTACTATGGCACCGGCAGAAGAAAGCACTCTGTCGCAAGAGTTAGAGTATATCCCGGAAGCGGCACTATCACTGTAAACGGCCGTTCCATTGATGATTATTTCGGTCTGGAGACCCTCAAGCTGATCGTTCGTCAGCCCCTGACTCTCACCGATACTATCGAGAAGTTCGACATCGTTGCTACCGTTGCTGGCGGTGGTGTTACCGGTCAGGCAGGCGCTATCCGTCACGGTCTGTCCAGAGCTCTCCTCCAGTACTCCGATGAGCTGCGCCCCGTCCTCAAGAAGGCAGGCTTCCTCACTCGTGACCCGAGAATGAAGGAAAGAAAGAAGTACGGTCTCAAGGCTGCACGTCGCGCTCCTCAGTTCTCCAAGAGATAATCAAAGTCCTTACAAACAGCTTTGCGAAGCGGTTTGTGGCAATCGGGTTATCAAATTGGTCTTTATCAGAGAACTTTTTAAATCCTCTCCGATTTTCGGGGAGGATTTTTGTTATGCCAGCTTTAAAGAAATCAGATCTGCAGGTGGAATATGAGATAATTAAGATGACCGAAATGCCGGAAAAGAGGAACCATGAAATTTCAACATCTTAATTTAACCAACAGATGTGTAATAGAGAAGGTCTTAGCATTTCAAAGCAGCTTTCGTGAGATAGTCGCGATGATCGGGTGCAGTACATCGACTGTTATGCGGGAAGTCAGAAACAACCGCGAATTCATCTCAACAGCTAATACCATCTGTTCAAATTACACATCATGTCTGCAAAGAAAACTGTGCGGAAGCGCAGCCTGCTTTGCTCCGTGCAAGACCTGCCATTCGCGCTGCTGTCATGATTTGTGCAAGCAGTACGTTCCACAGCGGTGCGAACTGCTTGATAAAGCGCCATATGTATGTACCGGCTGCATAAAGCAGAACCACTGCCGTAAACAACACGCATATTATTCCGCCTACAAAGCGGATAAAAAGAGCCGTGCGCTCCTGTCAGAATCCAGGAAAAACATTCACGCTTCCGAAGAGCAAACGGCTCGGCTGAACGAGTTGTTCACGCCATTGGTACTTAATGGGCAGTCGGTAAGCCACATATTTTCAAACCATTCTGAAGAGATCGATTTTTCCCGCAGAACTATTTACAACTATATCGACAAGTGCGTATTTGATGTCAGGAATATTGACCTTCCGCGAAAAGTCAGGTATAAAAAGCGTAAAACAAAGCCTTCCGAACCTGCTCAATACGCCTACCGTCAAGGAAGAACTTATGCTGATTTCAAAGCCTTTATGGAAAGCCATCCGGAGCTTGATGTTGTAGAAATGGACACAGTTAAGGGACGGCGTGAAAAGGGAAAATGCCTGCTGACCATGATTTTCACGAAATATGATCTGATGCTGATTTTCCTTATTGAAAGCGCTAGCCAGAAATGCGTTCAGGCTGTTTTCGACGAACTTACCGAGAAACTTGGCACTGAGATCTTTCAGCGTTTATTCCCTGTCATTCTTACCGACAACGGTGGAGAGTTCAAAGCTCCTGACTCACTTGAAAACACTGATTACGGTGTCAGACGAACCAACATCTTCTACTGCCAGCCGATGGCTTCGTGGCAGAAACCTCATATTGAACGCAGCCACGAATTTATCCGGCAGGTGATTCCCAATGGCGTCAGCATGGACTGCTTCACCCAGGCAGACATTACCCTGATGACAAATCATATCAACAGTGTTGCAAGGGACAGCCTGGGAGGTTCATGTCCATATGACGCAGCAAAGGCGTTCATTGGGCGCAAGCTTCCTAAAATCCTTGGATTGCAGAAAATTGCTCCTGATGACGTAATTCTGCGACCGTCACTTTTGAAACGATAATCTGACATTTTGAACAGGGCATTTCGGCATTTCCACATATCATGGATATGGACGTTGCAATAAGTCTTGCACAAATTTTCCCCGCCCTTAGCACTGCTACGCTCGTTTTCCGCTGCAATTACCGTGTTTTGCTCTTTTTCCTTGTTCTATTTGTTTTTTTCATGGTTTTTTATGTCGCTGCTTTCCGCTTTTTTGCATTTACTTTTGCATTTGACAACTTGTTGCTCAGGGGGGCAAATATGAAGATTTACACCATAATAGGCGGAGTTGATGGAACAGGAAAAAGCTCTCTGACGGGTGTGCTTCGTGAAACCGTTTCTGACATGGGGATAATAATAGATGCTGACCAGCTTTCAAAACAGTATGGCAGTAATCTTGTGGGTGGAAAAGCGGCAGTAAGGCAGTGCATAAATACAGACTGCAGCTTTACTCAGGAAACTACGCTGTCAGGTTCTAAGACTATGCGTACGATAAAGCTGGCACAGGGTAACGGTTATTATATTCGCATGTATTATATTGGGTTAGGTTCAGTTGAGGAGAGCATTGAACGTATCGCCAATCGTCATCGAAAGGGCGGACATACAATTCCGGAAGCAGATGTGCGCAGGAGATATACGGAACGTTTTGACAGCCTGCTTGACGTTATGCCGCTTTGCAATGAGATTTTTTTCTATGATAATGAGAATGGTTTTGTGGAAGTCGGTCGGTACCGCTGCGGTGAAATGATACTCCGAGCGAATGCCCCGGCGTGTCTTGATGAGCTTAGGGCGAGGTACGATAAGCGGCTGAATGATACATCAAGGGATAAATAATATGAAGGTGCTGTTTCAATGTACAGCACCTTTTTGAATTTTAACAATGGTAGTATAGTTTGACTAGCATTTCCCAAACTGCCGACTCTACTTTCGACCTCACGCTCTCATAATTCATCAGCGTATGTCGGCAAATCCCGACCATCTCCGCAGACTGCCGGATAGTCAGCCTGGCACGAAGTCAGCACATTAAGCCGCTCGCAGTCAGTGAGCGTATCGTCATCATAGGCACACAGCAGGGAATTCTGAGAATCCTTAGCTCATACCTCTTCACAAAATCGCATCAGCATGCGGAATACAACTCTTTGTAGATATATGGTGGTGCCTCCGCAGATGGCATGACATATAGATAAATGGAGTAATATGTCAATCTTGTTTGATAAAATCTTTGCGCCGATGTATTGCGCGATATCTGATTTTTCAAAAAGACAGGTCCATGGTGTAGAAACGATTTATACATTTTCAGCGTTTGTTGCAGTACATTCAAATAGGTCGTTGGTCATTTTTGACTCTGTCACAATTATCAATAAATATCTCCTGTTCAACAGTTACACCATGCTTGGCAATCAGATCAATTACGTCATAGAAATTCTGATACTGGTGGTCTTCCTTTAGTTTGAGAAGCTTTTGAATATAATTATCGCTTCTTGCGAGACCCTGTTCCCTGTATTTTTCAAAGCAGGCTGCGTCCATGTTGAACGGTTCAAGCGTGGGAAAGATGTTATTTTTCAGTCTGACGAACATATTAAATCCGCCCATGTCGATATCTCCCCAGTAGTATACTTTTTCGGAAGAGATAGCTCTGCTGATAAGCTCAAAGAATTTTCCACGGCAGTGGCTGTATAAACCGCCGTGATATATGACAAGTTCATTCTCATCGCGGCTGTTGAGGCAGTATTCGGAATAGTTTGTCTTGTTTTCAATGAATATTACACGTTCGACATTGATTAGCTCAATATGGTTTATTTCATTAAGGCAGTCGCTGGATATGCATGCTCCACTTTTGATTGGGGAAAAATCAACGATGCCATTGGTAAGGAATATTTTTAGATTTCCGCAGAATTCAAATATTTCGGGCATTTTTATGATTCCCAGATGTGACAGTATTTCGCGTTCAGACAGCTTTTCGACATCTGTTTCGGATATTACTGGGTCATACTTTTTGGCTATTGAAACGACTGGTTTCATGATGTCTTTTTCAAATCGCTTGGAATCCGCGTATAATCTGATGCTTGCCAGACGCATTGTAATGCTTTGCCCGTTCAGAGTGTAAATGAACCCAAGCGCGCTGAGCAGATCAGAAATAAACTGCTGTTCCTTGCTCCATACTCCGGTAAGTTTGTGTATTTCAATATTCGTCAAGGAAGCTGCGTATCCAGCCCTCGCGGACAGTTTGTTCGGCTTTTAGAATCGCGGCTTTTACACGTTCCAGCGCCTGATGTTTATTCTCGCGGCATACAAATGTGTAGGCTTGTTCTACATTCTCCAGAACAAGCCATATCCTGCCTGCAACGTGATCCGGTATTTCCCATTTAAAGTTTATCAATCCTTTGGACTGAAGAGTGCGCAGCTCTGACAGAAGCTCCTCGTAATCCGGAGATTCACAGTCGGGGAGCTTCACGGAGCGTTTCAGAAATACTTTATTGCCTGTGCTTCCGCTGAAATTTGCGCTGTTTTCATAGCTTATAAGAAGTTCGTTGACAATAGATTTCCCGTATTTCATTGCAGCACTCCCATTTCCTTTTTCCATTCAATAACGACGGAGCGATATGCATTTCCGTCCGGCTGTTTGTCAACAAGCAGAGTTCTGTCGCACAGTGGTACTATATCTCCCGCCTTATCAGTAGGGGAGCAGATGATAGCCTGAAGTCCGAAATGCCTGAGCATGGATATACATTCGGTTATGCGCTCCGGGTCCATTTTGTTGAATGCTTCGTCGAATATTACCAGACGCATTGTGTTGTCCATCTGATTTCGAGTGTCGTTGACCTTGTAAAGCTGAACGAATGAAGCAAGCATTGCCACATAGAATGGCGTTTGTATCTCTCCTCCGGATTTTGAGAAAATGGTTTTGGACAGCGGCTCTGTAATGCCGTTTGAATCCTTTTGCAGAATATCGAATGTCAGGTATGTACTGTATCTGCTGAGTCTGTCAACTGCTTCCGCTGCGGCTGCGTCAGAGCGGTCGAAGGATTCTAGCTGAGCAAACAGGTTGTCGATGGTATCCTTGTATTTGTTCATGAATTCGTAGCTGAACAGCGTTTCTCCCTCTTCAGCAGCCATTATCATGCTGTAATATTCAATGTAATCAGGATCAGGCTTGCATTCGAACGAATAGGTGTTATTGCCGAATTTAGCTTTTCTCAGCGCCCTATTAAGGTCACTGATCTGATCAATGACAGTTTTTATGTTGGCTTTAAGCTTGTTTAAAAAGTCATTCTTAAAGCTTATCATTGCCGTTTCCTTGGCTTTGGCGATTCGTTCTATATAGTCCGGAAGCTGAATATCCTTTACATTCTGATAATCCTTGTCATACTCATCATTGGTTTCAACATTTGAGATATTGAGCGAGAAGTGAAATTCCTGATTGTATTCACCGCGCTGCTTTCGAAGTTCGCTTTCTGCATTTGTAAGCAATGAGCCGGTGCTTTTTATCGGCTGTAAGAATGCACCTGAAACTTTGTCTGGTGCGCCATACTGACCTAGCTTTTCGAAATACGCAGGTTGTCCTGTCTGCTCGATGAATTCGTCGGAAAAGTCTTCGTGCAGCTTTGCTTCAAGTGATTTTGCATTCTCTGATAGTGCAGGTATAGTCTGATCAACATAGTCCTGGTATTCGTGTTCCGCAACGCCCCTGTTTATGGACATCTGATTATGCTCTCTGGTGTTCTGCGACAGCTCGGCTGTTACTTTCCGGATAGCGGATTCTATTTCAGCCAGCTTTGCATTATCTATTCTCGAGAGCTGATCATCTATTTCTGCAATCTCGTTTCTTATCTCCGGAAGCTTGCTGTATGCTTCATAGGCAGGCATGGCTGTGTTTTCAATGAATTCCTGTGTAATGAACCAATCATCGAAAAACGGCTTCATGTTGCGGATATGACTGCATATTTCCTGAATCTCCGCATTACAAAGCAGCAGATTATCTTCCGCCTGTTTGAGCTGTATTTCTACTGACTTGCTGCCGATAAACGGTTTAGCGTAGTGATATGGATTTATCGGCTTTACTGAATATCTGCGGTATACCATGCAGTCACGTGTGACAGATGTGCGGTATTTTCGGATATCCTTATCATCGTAGCAGCGCATAACTCTTCCGAGCAAAAAATCAAGGTAAGCCCTGATATACTTGTCATCGCAACTTACGACCTGAGCCATGGAACCAATCATGACCGTCTGCTGGTCGCTGAACACCCTTTCAAGGTCAACGACGGAGTATTCGTACACGTCTATCTGCTTGCAGATACGTTTGTAAATATAGTATGCGTCCATAAAATATTCCGGCGAAACAATGATGTTCATTCTGTCGTTGGCAAGGATACCCTCTGCGGCGTTTTTCCATTCCTCGTCGGTAACTTCGATGAGGTCTGCAAGGAAATCGACCTTTATATCCTTTCCGTATTTTTCAGATAGTCCGCGCTGTATGGCGTTTTTCAGACTTCTGGCGTTTGACGGATAATCTTTTTGCTTGTTATGAAGCTTTGAAATCGTTTCTTCAAGCTGTGACTTTTCTTTGAGCTTTACAGATTTTTTTACTGAAAGATCGTCCAGGGAAGGTCTGACTTTCTGGCTGGCAGAGGAATAAAGCTCTTTAATGTCTGAAAAATGTTTGCTTGATGTATCACCGATAGATTTCTCTGAGAAAACTGAAATTCTTTTCAGCATTTTGCGAAGGCTTTCTATTTCAGCGGACGTTTCCTGTTCAGAGATCTCTTCAAGTATCACGTCGCATCTTCCGACCCATTTCCCAGAATTTCGATTTACAGATGAAATGAATTTCTGTTCTTTTTCCTGTTCGTTTCCCATTTCTCTGATCTTAGAGCGCTTCCGCTCTTCAAGCAGCTCTTTCTGGCTTTCGTTCAGAAATTGGTTTCTTTCGTTCTCCAGCCTGTCCTTTTCTGCGCCGAGTGATACTGCGGAAGCGGTCAGCTGCTCTTCCTGCTGTTTATATCCATTAATACTCTGGGAAAGCTTCTCAGCATGCTTTTCAGCGTTGGACAGCTTTTCTTCGGTGTACTTAAAATTGCCATAATCTATGAAGAACTGCTGAAGCTTTTTCCTTGCCCTGAGCTTTTGTACCTCGCTGTATTCGCCGCAGATTTTAGTCAGTGACTCGAGGCGCTTTTCCATGCGTTTTGCCTGCTGCTCGGTTTCCTGATAGCTGCGGATATCCTCCTGCATTCCATATGTATCGATATTCTTTTCGACATCGCATATGTTGGTGGTAATGAATTCCTCTATGTTGTTTATCGGTTCAAATGCTATCGCCTTGCGGAGCATGGAAAACAGTTTTGCTTCGTGGACGTTTGTGCGCCTGAGGACTCCGCTGTTGTAGTCTTTCACCGTATCGAACGACTGGAATTTCGACGCAGGATAATTCTGCCTGCACCACTTGATGAATGACGAACAGTCAACAGTTTTTCCGCCTTTAATGAACTGCTCTGATGGAAGCAGATCGTTAAGAATAAAGAACCGTTTCTTTTCATCACCGCCGTCAGAAAACACATCAGCGATAAATCCAATGCAGAAGTACTCGTTTTTTACGTCATCGTAAAACTCAACAACGATGTATGAACTGAAATCCTTGCCATCGCGGAGCGCCTTAACTCCGCTTGAAATATCGTCGCCGAGGGTGCCCACAAGATAGCTTCTTAATGTGCGCTCGGACTTTTTCCCAGCGGCGCGGTTAAAAAAGCTGCTCTTCGTTTCGCCCATGATAGCCACCTGGAGTGCGTCTATTATTGTGGATTTTCCGGCAGAGTTTGCTCCTGTAAGGAAGTTTATTTCACCGAGCGGAATTATTTCATTCGTGAAGTAGTGCCAGTTTATAAGCTGTATCCTCGTCGCTGTTTTCATTTTCTGCCTCCTTGTTTTCGTCCTGAAGTATCTCGCAGATCGCTTTGCACCTGTTGTTTGGAACTGCCAGCAGTATAGATGGAAGCACCTTTATCTGGCATTCCATATTTTCGTATGAGTCGCCCATCCTGTAGATAATATTGTGATCCTCAAGCACTCTGAATGAATCCTTTAGTTCTTTCTGGGCGGGCTTTTTCTGTAGCACTGAAAGCTCATTTATCATTTTTGCCAGCAGCTCGCCGACAGTCACTCCGACGACATATACGCTTGTTCCGTTCATGCGACGTTCTTCAAACATAAGTCTCAGCGTTACTGTTACCTGGGTGGTCAGCTTGTTGAGGGTAAGTCTGTTGTATTCTTCGGCATTGCTGACATATATGATTCCGAGAGTCCTGTCGTTATACAGTTTCCAGCCGCTAAGCGACAGGTACTCTTCAAGCTGCGAAAATTTATTCTGGATAAATGAGTAGTCTCGTGAAAGTCTGCCATCTGGAGTATCGCGTGGTACAAAAGTTTTGGCCATAAGAAGTGCGCAGCACCTTGTAAATTCATCTTTTTCTCGCTGCGGCATATTTTCTATATCTGAAAGGCTCATTTGGTTTTCCTCCTTATGTAGGTTATCTGCGGTATTTCATATTCGCCCAGCCGGAAGCTGTCTTCTGATATTTCAATATCATAGCTGCGGTTTTTGCTCCTGGAATTTGCAACTGAGAGCAGTGTAAGAACGTAGGCGTCATCGTCCATTGACGATACTTCGGATATACTGGCGCTGTCCTTATCTTCGAGAAGTCCCATTACGAACGAGTTGACCTTTTCTCTGCTGAAACGCTTGTTCAGCATCGCTTTTGCAGCTTGCTCCGCTTTTTCTCTGAATTTCTCGCCGTCGTCGGACATTATGAGTTCAGAGCGTCTTTCACGCGGCTTTCCTTTTTTTCGCTGATATAAGCTGTCCTGGCTGATATATCCGAGTTCGTATATACTGAACATTCCCTGCACCTTGTCCAGTTTATCTTCGGTCATTGAGAAGTCTGAAAGCGAATGCAGCAGACTTACAAGAGTTCCTTTTATCGTCCGGTCGGAGTTTATCAGGTAGTCTATTTTCTGTGTGGTGGAACGGGTGTATCTGTGATTGCGCTCGTCTATAGGGTCGATGTAGTCAGTTTCCAGAAGATCATATGTCGAGATGATATAGTAGATCTTGCTGCACAGCTCCTCTTGTATTTCGGCAGGTTCTCCTCCGTTAGTCTTTTGAAGATATCTTACCATAAGATCCATGGTGTCCGGATATACAAGCCAGCTCTGTAATATGTTCTTTATAGGCAGTTTGTATTTGGGAACGGAATCCTTTACTTTAAGCGGCAGAAGGATTTTTTCAACTACGTCATTTTGGTATTTGCTGAAATGGTCCAGCAGCACCTGATTTAAACTTGCTTCATTCACCAGAAGCTGATTGTAGTATTTTATGTCGTGGAACACGGCGGTAAGACTTTCGACCAGCTGCTTGGTGCGTTTCTCTGCGTCCAAAAGCGCAGTGACCATCTCTTTCGGATCCTTGGTTTCATTGGAGGTTTTCAGCGAAGAATAAGTCGAATAAACATAGGCAAAGTTTTCAGTCCCGCTGGAATTTGTAAGGTCGTACAACGTCTGGATTATCTTGTAGCTGAAATGTGGGACTGAAACATATTCCTTAAAATCGTCCTCGTATTCCACTATGATCCAGCCGGTTTCTTTCAGCTTCCTGATGAGAAAATGCGCTTTTCCGGAAAGTCCTGTCTCGCTTTCTGATATATCTTCTTCGTCAAAGTCTGCTGAGTAGATTTCGTCCTCAAGCCGTGACTGAAGCATGAGCGAAAGTTCGTCTTTTGGAATTTTAAGATGCGTTTTGAATGCGTCCAGTACGACAAACAATGCATTGCTGTAAAGCAATTTATTCTTTGATGCAAGTATAGAAAATATATTTTCAGGGATATGATCATAAAGCGACATAACCTTACCTCTTTCTGCCAGATTCTACATTATAATTATACTACGGTATTTTTGAAATGTCAATATTAATATGATGCCTAAATGGAACAAATTTAATTATTGGCTTGGGATGTTGATCGGTTAAATTTTCATTGTATTATTGAATATGACCCCTGACGATATTGACAGGGATCATTCAGTCAGTCGAAATAATCCAGCTTCGGTTTGGACTTTTTTTGAGTATATATGGTATTATATAAACAAAGAAAAAGAAGAGAACTTGGGGGAAAGAACACATATCCCTCTTAACCACATAGCTGAATCCATCGGAAATGAAATCCAGATGAATTACGGCATTTCTCGCAAGAAGTCTGCTCGTGCGTTCGTTTTCGTTACGGCTTTATCATTTAAAATGTGATTTGCCTAAGACATCATTAGTAGTGAGCCGTCTCGCATATTAGTAAGAATTTTTTGGACGGCGTATGGCTTGGCATACTTGATATAAGCATCGCTGACAAAAATGGTGTTTGTTTCATGTGGCTCAACCCACATTGCCGGGTATATAACAATCTTTTTGGTGCTGCTCTGTCCAATTGCTGTGATTTCACCATCAATAGTAATTTCACACCCTGATTGTTTAAGAATATTTGCTAATGGCAAGAGCATATGAATCTGCGTTTCTGGTTTGATAGAAGATGCTCTTATTCCATAAACTCCCCAGTTGAGAAGTTGAAGTGCGGCGAAACGGTCAAGTATACCATGCACATACTGGTTTCTGTAATGTTTCAGGCACTTGGAGCATGCAGATTCACAATTGCAAGAGCTCAGTAGGTCCTTCATATCGGATAGAAGTTCGGCAATTTCATCCGCTACACTAACAGCATAACCAGCACCGCTCGACAAACTATCGTATAGATAGATATCGACATATGATGTTTCTGCTCCGGTTCTAAGGCGATAACCGGTAACAAGTTCGGTGAATTCAACATCAAGTTTTTTGCTTGCTGCAAGTCGCAAGGCTTCGGCTAAAGATTGAGCTGCACGACCAAGCCATGGGTTATCATTTCGATGTACGTCTATAATATTGTCGTCAATCATGAATTCAAGCACTAACATATCAGTTATGAAGTCATAGCCAAGATTTACATTAAACGAATTAACATGCCGACATTTGGCTCGAGCAAATTTTGACTTGTACGGTCTGCTTATATCCTTTAATACCGAAACATCGCTGCCAGGCATAGAGGCACCACAGTCCTTGCAGACCATGAAGCCCTTGTCATTGGAACCTTTATTCAGCATGATGATTCGTTGATTTGTTCGTGAAGCGATTCGTATATTCTTACAGCCCGGCGCAAGTTTCATTTCTTCTGCGTCAGGCAGAGTCGAATACAGCGGCTGCTGTACTGCCGTATATTCTTCTGAGAGCTGTACCTCCTGAATTGCTTCAGCATTTCTCGGTGCAAAGCCCCAGGGACGCATCATGTCTCTGGTAGATTTAAGATTGTCCTTACCACAGAACGGACAATACTTTGCTTTTTCTTCCTTCAAGCCAAACCAACCGCACTCTTCACACGAGATGACCTGCTTCACATAATTCGGGTCGTTTGTGTAGGCGTTCGCCGGGGTTAGAGCCTGACCATGACGACGTTCACTTCCTGGATAGAAGAATCCGCCAATCTGATAGGTTTGTTTATCAACAACAATGTCTCTGCCGGGTGCATATTCTCCGATAGCCACATCAAGTCCACGGTCAACTTCATAGAGAATTTTCCCATCAGTATCCGGATCCGGGATGTATGTACTTACTACATTCTTCGGAAATGAATATGTTGGAATAATACCTTCTTCGTAGAGAGAATCCAAAAGGATCTTTGCATTGCCTTCCTTAGTCCCTTCTTCCACACCAAAAAGTTCAGGATGATACTGACGTTTCTGGTTAAGCGCATCAAATGTTACTTTGAGCTCATCTTTATACGCTGAATAACTAAATGTTGATGTACTGGGTAAAATAAGCTTTGCTTTGTCAATAGAGTAGCAGGTTAGATAGTCCTTGAAACTGTCAAGATAGCCTTGGAGGAATGAAGCTGTAGAAACAGTATCAAGACTCATATTTTTTTCTGCTAGATATTCCTGAAGAATAACCATAGTCAGATGACGTCGTAGTAGTTTCTCACTTTGTACGTCAATCCAAGGTTTTCGAGGGTCTCCACGAAACATTGGTGTCGGATCATTGAAATATAACATATCATGAGGTCCGTCTTCGCAGAATGTAACAATTGTAGATAAACTAGATCCGCGTCGTCCTGCACGACCGGCTCTCTGCTGATAGTTCTCACGCATCGGAGGAATATTTCGCAGACCAACCGCAACCAGAGAGCCAATATCAATACCGACCTCCATTGTGGTTGTGCTGCTGAGTATATCAACGGGAATTTCATCGTTTTGAATCAGATCCTGGAAACGCAATTCATATTGTTCAGTTCTGCTCCAAAGGTCATCACGCTGATCTTTGTGCGAAAGCTGTGCAGTATGTTCTTCCGTATCAATCATGTGAATTGGTTTTCCTTGCAACGCGTCAGCGATAGGCTTTCGCCAGAAACTTAAAGCATTATAATCGCTGCTTCCCATTCTATGCAAATTAACTGAACCGCAGCTCGGGCATTTTCCTTTTAACGCAAACGGAGTCAGTTCAGAACATTGCTCACACTTGTACCAAATGTGGGCGTCATCAAAACGTGGCTTTACTCTTGAAAGATCAATGTAAAGCCTGCCGTTATCAGGTTGGGCTAGGTCAAGGAATGTTTCCTTTAATACTCGCTTCCAAGTCATTTCAGTTTCATTTCCGTCCTTCCACCCCATAATATCGCGAATAACTTTTGAAAAAGACCAATCTTTCTCTAGCCCATAACCACCGTAATTAGGTCGAACGTTCGATCTGACTGTATCGCTGATCGTATGACCTAGAGCAGTATTTGTATCACAGATAGAGAGAATCCAAGCATTGAAAAAGTCCAAAAATACTTCATCAGTAACTGTTATATGGCTTCTCTCAAGTTCATCAACAGCATCAAAAAGTGCCAGATCAGTAGGCTCTATCCAGCTCGTAGCAGAATCATACAAAGTGTTATAGCCACCGGCGAATAATCTAAGGAGGTATTCATGCATCTGTATGGGCGCATTCGAGGTCGTAAATCGCGGCTCGTAGTCGCTGCCACGTTTTACATATCTATTGTAGTTGTTTAGAGCTAAAGCAAAATCATCGGTAAATTTTTTGCGTTCTCTCTTAGAAGCATTGAAAATCTGTACATGACGCTGTCCAGCTGCAATACAAAAGAAATCATAAAGAGAATCCATAGATTGATCTTTAGTTTGTTCTTCCATCATCTTAATTGCTATTGCAAACAACTGCCTTGCAACAGAAATGTCCGAAGCATCAGACATATCTCTGGCCAATTTAGCTGCACGTTGACGGCTGTCAGAGAAAAGCAGTACCTTGCGCCCTGCATTGGGGAAATTTTCCGGGTCATTATCTTTTCCCGGTACGGCAGGCTGAAGTTGAAACTGCGATTTGATAAGACTGAAGAAAGATTGGTTACCACGAGTGCTAAATGAAGTTAGCTGTGACTCGGAAAGTTGATGCCTGCAATGAGGACAGGTTGGGAATGTAATAAGCTGTGGTCTGCCTTTTGCAGAGTAATTACAGTAGTATAATTTTCTTACCCATGGTTTCTCAGAGGAAGAATCGTCAGTAAAGTTTATAAATCCGCTATTGACATCAAGGTAACACGGTTTAATGGCATTTTTGCTCTGTTTTGCTGGCCACTCAAAATCGTCATTAGGTATAAACAAGTGCAATTCTTTCATCGCCCGATCTATAAAATGACCTGGATATCGCCACATATATACATTACCACAAAGTTCCGAACCTTCTTCTACTATTACATAGCCCTTAAAAAATAGTGCACCACACCGTCTGTCATTGTAAAGTTCATATACAACACTGCCGCAATGCGGACAAGTCAAATTGCCGTCAGACAAAAAGATTTCACCTAAAGTGAGGCCGTTTTCTGAATGTGAACAACTGCAATTTTCATTGGCACAGGCATAAACTCCGGAAATCCCCTTAAAAAGCATATGCATACGTGCTGGGAACAAAACGGATCCCTTAGCGTTTTTGGCAAGCGGAACAATCGCTAAAAGGACACTTATTGCTTTTAGTGCATCTTCCTGGTTTAGATTCGTAAAAATGCCTGAAGACAGTTCTCCAAGTGATACTGCATTACCACGACAATACCTGATGAGTTCGTGGAACGGGCGATAATAGACAATATTATCGTACATCCAGCTGTATATTTCTTCCAGAGAGCTGAAGCTATGGTCGAATCCCTCTAGCTGATTCCAGAATGCCATAAGCGCCGATAGCTTTGAGTCATCATTATCTTCAAATCGGTCTGGATCTGAATTTAATAATAACTCGACAGGTATGTCATATTTCATTTGTCCATCAATGGTTTCTCTTTCACCAGTTAGATAACAGAACGGTATTTCTACATCAGAAGCAGTAAGCTCATTTGCAAATTTCATTACGGAATTAACATCTTGCTGATTCCTGTTTGGCATACTTGCGGTTGTGAGTATGAATTGCACACGATTACGACTAATTCCGAGCTTATGGAAAAGTCTGCGAATCAACAAAGCAACTTCGCCACCGGACGAACCACGGTACATATGTGCTTCATCAATAACAAACATCATTTTATTCTCGCTGTTCGAATCAAGCCATTTGCGGGTATCATCCCAAATCTTCTGCTCTCTGGGGCGCAGCAGCATGTACTCCAGCATAGAATAGTTGGTGATGAGTATATCCGGGCAGAACTGCTGCATTTCAAAGCGAGTTATCAGTTCCGCGTCCTCTGAGTTTGGAATATGTCTGCTTTCATGAAGGCCTTGCAGGAACTGATTCATGTCTTCCTTTGCTGGTACCTTTCCTTCTTTTAGCAGATGATTAAAAAAGTCTTTTTCAGAATCAGTTTTAGAGAAAGACATTCTTGCCAAGGTCTTTTCGAGTTTTCTGTCTTGTTCATTAGTAGGTTGCAACCCAGGGTAAGGTGTTCGACCAGTATACATACCAAACTGGGGGCGACGAACCTCACTTCCACAGGTGTTTCTGAATATCTTTATAAATTTCTTATCAGGATCTCCAAGCATTCTTCTGAGTCGGCTGACTTGATCGGAAACAAGAGCGTTCATTGGATACATAATAATTGTTCGAACACCTCGGTTTGACCATGACTCCTTGGAGTTCCTTGCTTCAGCAGCCATTTTAGCAAGAAGCGGCCACATAAAACATTCTGTTTTACCAGAGCCGGTGCCTGTTGATACAAACAGATTTTCGCCTCGGGACGCTGCTTCAAGCGCAGAAATCTGGTGAGCAAATGGAGATCGGAAAACCCCGACACCTGCTTCTGCCAACTGCAAAAAATAATCCTTCATCCAAGGCTCAATAGACGCTGTTTCTATTCCATTTTGAACAGTAACATACGCAGGAGATGATTCAATAAAGGGCTTCTGATAAAGCAGTCCTTCATCATCAATACGATTGCCTAAAGCAGAGAGCAGCAGAGGAGATTTTCCAAAATACTGTGATTTAATATAGTCCTCAAGCTCAGTCCTTAGCTGCTTATGAATAGAATTTGCTCCATTTGACATCAGAGTGTTCCTCCTGTTATAATATATTTACCGGCAAAACCCTACAAGCCACGCAGGGATAGACCGGGCTCAAAGTTTAAGCTATAATGGAAGCAGTAGTTGGACTGACGTGTGCCTCCTTGGGCGAAACGCCCGTTTTTTAGACCGTTATCCACGCTTCCATTACAGCGTTCGGTTCAACAGGTTGAGCTGCCACAACAAGGTATGTTCGCAAATCACCGGAGCAACACGTTACACCTACAGATTGAATAAGCGATGGGCAAAAGCGTGACACCAATTACGCAAATCCAAAATGAGGAGAGATGTTAATAAATGCGGTTGGGATCGATGTTTCCAAAGGCAAAAGTACGGTTGCTGTCATGCAGCCGCTCGGTGTTGTAGCAGCTTCACCTTTTGAGGTAGCTCACACCGAAAGCGAACTCAGGGAACTGGCAAAATTCCTGAAAAGGCTTCCGGGCGAGACTAAGGTTGTCATGGAGTACACAGGCAGCTATTATGAACCAATTGCCCGGTTCCTCCACAACGAGGGAATCTATGTTTCCGTAGTCAATGCGATTCTGATACATAACTACAGCGGAAACTCTGTTCGCAGAGCCAAGACGGATAAGAAGGATTCCGTGAGGATCGCTCAGTATGCGCTTGACCGCTGGCTGGACCTGCGGGCTGAGGAAACACGCAGTACGCTGACGCTGCTCAATCGGCAGTATTCAGCAATTTGTAAGCATAAGACCCAGCTCATCAACAATTTGATTTCACTGATCGATCAGTCCTTTCCCAATGTAAATGAGTTTTTCGATTCACCGCCAAGACAGTCTGACGTGCATATGAAGTGGTCGGACTTCGCCCTGACTTCATAATCAAATTCCCACATCGCGACTGCGTTTCCGGTATTTCACGTGCGGCTTTCAAGGATAAATACAGCCGCTGGTGCAAGAAACAGAATTACAACTACGCTGAGGATAAAGCCGATGAAATCTACGATCATTGCCGTTCCTGCGTTGCAACGCTGCCTGACAGCGAATGCGTCAGAGCCATGATACAGCAGTCAGCAAAGCTACTTAACAGCACTCTGGAAACTGCCGAATCACTTCGCAAGTTAATGACCGCCACTGCCGAGCAGCTTCCTGAGTACGATACAGTGCTCGGAATGTATGGCGTTGGCAGAGTTCTCGCTCCGCAGCTTATGGCTGAGATTGGCGATACAAGGCGGTTTTACAGCCGTAAAGCGATAACCGCTTTTGCTGGTCTTGACGCTCCTCCGTACCAGTCGGGCACGGTCGACGTAAAGTCGAGGAGTATTTCCAAATGTGGCTCTCCGCATCTGCGCAGGACTTTGTTTTTGGTGGTCGAAACGTATCTCAAACGAAAACCGGCTGACGAACCTGTGTACCAGTTCCTTGACCGGAAACGCTCCGAGGGCAAACTCTATAAAGTTTACATGACTGCCGCCGCGAACAAGTTCCTGTGCATTTATTACGCCAGAGTGAATCAGGTACTTAACGCCTGAGTGCTTTCGCAAATTCCACAGGCTGTCAATTCCTTGCACTTGGCAGTCAGCTTTGCTATTCCTGCTTGCTTCCAATGGAAAGTTTTCCGCAGCGCAGCGGAGGAAATCTTTCCATTGGAATTATTTTTTCAGAAAGCCTTTTTTAGGTCTTGACTTTTCTTAGCAGGTCTATAAATAAAAATCCCTTATCAGATAGAATACTTTTAATAGCTGTAAAAACTTCTACAGTCAGTTTTCTCTTAAAATTACATGGGAGTAATGAGCAGGTCTCAGGCCAACTGTAAAGTTTCAGAAATTCAAGTTCACGTGGTGGAAGCAAATAATCCATATGTATATGTACCAGCGTTCCGTCCTCAAAATACTTTATTGGCGGCAACGTTCCACAGGATAAAAGGCATGCACATGCAAGTGATCTGTAATTGTAGGATTCGACTTTCCATTGAGGAAGAGGACTGACTTCTATTGTACCGCCTAAATAGCGGTAAAGATAGTACAGCCATGCGCCTTTCATTCCATTTCGAAGAATTGAAACCGTACCGTTAGTATCAGGTTTGTTAATCCAGTACCCTTGAGAAAATGGTGGCTTTAAACGAAGGTACTCTGTGTTTGACTCGAACAGTTGATTGGATTGCCAAACTGCACTAGATAGTGTTGCGTCCCATAATGAATGTAAAGTTCCATGCTCAAAACCAAACATCGTTTTTATTCTATCGGAGTTCTCTGTTTTCTCCAGTTTTGAATAAAAACCAATACCGGATACACAAGAGATGCTATCAAGAGCAATACCTCTCTGAAATAGAATATCGCCAAACGCTTCCTCATGTTTCATTGATGGAACTATACGGTTGGGGCAGTGATAAACAACTCCTGTGCTTAAAAACAGATTTTCAATCTCATCTTCAAGATTATATGGCAGATTACCTGCAAGCTCAGGATACACTGATTTATAATTCTCAAGGATGACCTGTACTCTTCTTTTTAGATGAACCATGGAAATTGTACCATCTTCCGATGTGTCCCAGAGAGAAGCGTAAGCCATCATTCCACAGATGCTATACACTAGACGGGTTTTCCATTCGTCATCAGTCTCGTGAGTTCCTTTAAGAATATGATACTTTTGTGCAATTGTTGAAAGTAGTCCGTTATATTTTTTCATTATGAATCCCTTAAGATATGCTTCAGATCTCGTCTGAGGTTTGCAGAAATTGTGATTCCTTGGTGCTGATCACTGATTGCCTCTGTAATCTCACTCATTTGAAGCGAAGCAAAAGCAATGGGCAGAACAGCAAACAAAAACTCATCATCGCCTGTTGTTTTATCGTATAAATCATGCATTGTGGTAACAATTCTGTTAATTCTATTTCTGACTAAAGGGCTTATTTCTAATGCTGAAAGAGCTTTTAATTCCCTCTGTGCTCCATTTGACGCTGTGTAGGGTTTGAAATCTTCAGCAAAATAGCCTCCAAAGTAATTACCAGTAGCTTTATTATCAACAAAAAACTCTGTAAACAGCGGTAGTATTAGCCCGTACAGGCTCTTGGGCTCCACTTGAACATCTTCTGCAAATGGATGAGTTGCAACAAAGAAAATATCCTTTTTAGAAAGAAGCTCCGGGAGTCTATTTATCCAACCGCTTGCGAGAAGATTGCTGATTACCACGATTTTCTCGTCATCAGCGCCTAATTCTGTGATTGTCTGATTACTGTAACTACCATCGCAGCAGAGAACTCCATATTTTTGACCTGTTGTGGCTGCGCTAAATGCTTGAACAATATCAAGTGCATTCGGCCCAACAAGAAAAATCGGCTGTTTTTCAATGTAAGCGGCGCAAAGGAATGAAGCCAGACCGCATCTGTATTTTTCGGCTACGCCTGCTTCTCCGAGTTCTATTACAGCAGTATTGATGACATCATCCCAAGAGTGATTAGCGTCAAGACTTTGAATATCAGTGGATTCCGGTATAATTTGATATTTAGCAAAGACATCGTTTTTATCCAAAGCCCAAGGAGAGTGTCCGTCGACAAAAGCCATATTGGCAATGAAATCTGCTGCGTTTTCGCGTGCCTTTTGGATTTTTTCAGCGACTGCCATTTCGACATTTACGGCCAGTTTTTCTTTTTCGGATATAATGCTATCCAGCCGCTTTTCTTCCGATTGGGTTTGAGTAATTGTTTCTTGAGCCTCAGCTAAACTAATATGCGCAGATTCCAGTTTGGCGTAAAGCAAATCAAGATCTTTTTGAGCTTCCGCCATCATTTTTTGGTTCTTGTCTTCCCATTCAACTCGTAATAGCTCTTGGGTTCTCTTCTGAAGCTCTGAATTTTTGGAAACTGCCGAAATAATGATTTCGTCTTCCAAGCTATCTCCATCAACGTATTTACAAACCGCATTCAAGAATTGACTCAGCAGATCTTTGGCGCTAGAATTTGAACAGTGGCAAGCAACCTCGATTTTGTGCGTTATGTTGTCAGTAGGAATTGCTCCTATAAAATCCTTAAAAGCTCTATACTCGGCATGAGTCGCTCCTGATTTTTTATATGCAGTCCAAGAAATTGAAGACAAAACTATCTTCTTGACAATATCAATGGGATTAACTAATCTGTAAATCTCAGACGGGATTCCAGCAAATGCATTTCTGAAAAACGACAATCTATTGTTCGAATACAAAATATCGCTTTCATTAAATTGGTATACTGGCACTTCAATGCAATTTTCATCAAATGTGGTCTTTCCATTAACCGTTTTTAGGTCTTTGGCGTTACATATAACACCCGTATACTGTTCCTTTGATACAGTATATGCGAACATTACTCTGCGACTATGAGCTTGATATGTTATTCCGCTTTTTATCTGACTGATTAGATTATCAAGGTTAGATGCTCCTGAAATGATGACAACTTCAATTGCATCAAGAGAAGTGTTGTACTGTGATTGTACATAATCCTTAGAAGGATCATTTTCATTCGGAATCGCAGTCCAATTCCAAACTCCATAGAATCCGTTGTCAGAAGGACCGTTTCTAAAGTAAATTCTATCTCTATTTGAGAAATATGGGGATATCTCTTCATTTTTACGAAAAACATGATAGTGCCCCTTATTATTCAAATCAGCATAACGAATTAGCCATTTCTGCCCATTGTAATCAGAGGCAGTGACGCACAAAGAAACAATTTCATTGCTATGTGAAGATGGCAAAGCAGAATTGTTTGTATCATCATACTGTAACAGATAGTCGGTGTCATCAGCTTTATTTTCGGAAACAGTCTGCAATTCAGTAATTTTGGATTGCGCCTCTGCCAGCGTTAACTCCAATGTTTCGTTTTTCTGCTCAACTTCTTGAATTTTCTGTTCGTATTCTGCCTTTATAGCATTAACGATCTGCTGAGTAGATTTAATTTGATCAAGCAGACCAGTTTTTTCTTCCTCCATATTTTTGATGCGTTCGTCAAATTCAGCTTTCTTCATTCGCTCAGATTTGACGCTTCCCATTCTTTCGTAGAGTTTAGCGAGCTCCTTTTTATTAAGGGATTTCCCTGAGAGTTTGAGATATAGGTCTACATCATTGGAAAAATAGGAGTCAAGCAAAGTATCAGCTAGAGCATCGTCAGGTGTAGAACCTTCTTTTTCAAGGTTCTCTATGTTATTCTGAATTTCTTTGAGCCAAGTATCTACCATTCGGTTGACAAATAATGAGATAAAAGGCTTATCAATATTTTTTATAGCAATTGTCAGAGCAAACTTGTCATTCAATGTTTTTGCTCTGAAACCTTTTTGGATTTTTGCGAATTCCTTTTCATTTTGCTTGAATAGTTCTTTGAAGTCTCTTCCTGTGATAATTTCACAGAGGGTATTTTTTTCATCCGGAGTAATGTGTTCAATGTAATTCATAATGTTACCCACCTTATCTATTCGCATTCATGTTGAAATATACAGCTTGCAATCTGCGATAAGATTGCTCATTAATGGTGCCGTTCTTTATACATTTACGTATCCACTGACAAATTTTAGGGCATTGGTTCATGCCCACTATTATATTACGCAAAGAATGCGGTGCTGGAATTGTCGCTCCCGATTCATTAGTTATTTGCTTCAGAGTTTCGATTTCATCATTTGAAGCGATGAATTTTTGCTTTTTGAAATCGATTTGCCAGATGACATCAAGACCTACGACGACTTGAATGCTAAAACCGTAACATAACCCATTCAACTCTATACATTTGTCAGCAAATAATTTTCGCTTATCTGCAATGTGGTTATTGTTAAAAACCAAAACCTCACCATCAAATGGTGATTTAAAGCGCAGAGTTTTGTTGCGTGGCAGAGTATTAGCCTCACCTGTCTTAACTTCATCACCTTCAAGATTTGTTACTAGGACTTTGGGAGACTTATTCACATCATCAAGAGGTTCTTTCCAAATGTATGTATATTGTAAGGTGGAAGTTCGACCGACAGATATTAGCTGCTGCCTGCCAGAACAAATTATCTCATATATTTTTTCCTGAGATGAGCTATAATTCAAACAATTGGTTTTGGCAGAAGGAAATGTATTAACTGTAGCTAAATTGCCTTTAACAATCATATACATGCTGCTCTGATTATGCTTAATCACATAATCTCCTTCGACAAATAAAGGCCATACTGGCTGTAATGAAATCGGTTGGTCAGTAAGGCGGCAGTGGAAACCAAGATAGAATAGTGCTGCATCTTTATTAAAAATGGATGCAGAAACCACATATAGGTTCCAAGTTTCCCAACCGATTTTTTTGCGCATGATTTCGTTAATTATCACACCGTCGTGTGAGCTATTATATATGGAGCCACGTTTTAGAAGATAGTATTCTTTATTAATCTCTACATCAGCATCATATGATAGTTTTTTGCCAGACGCTTTGTCAAATAACGTGCCTTCTGGAATGATTCCTTTAATCTCTGCCGGCCAGAATTCATGTAATTTAACGTTTCCGTTTTGAAAACCAAGAGTGTATTTTAAAGCTGGTTTCTCACCGATAAATAGATAAGTAATGCCGTCGTTATTAAGTCTTTCTTTAGTATAAATATAGGTTTCATCTGAGTTGTATGGCCTGATTTCTATTCGGAAGTCCTTGCCGAGAGAATATATTGGAGCTTTAATCAGGCCGACTTCAAAATGGAATGAAGACGCCGATATGTTTGTTATGCGGATTGGTAAATCATGTTCTTGAAGACCATAATCGTGAGAATATCCAGTTCCGAATGTTCGCTCGGGACAGTTTTTGCTTTGTTCATTAGCACTATGCTTAAAATAACGAATTCGTTTCTGCCCATCGGTGAATGAAACATACTGACCACATAATTCACATATAAACAAGCCGCTGTGAGCAGATACACTTCCACCCGGATGCAATCTGGCAGCTTCTTCTGCTGTAACTCTTTTCCACCCATTGGCAGACCACATACAAACATGAGTTAAAGAAGCCATACTAATCCCTCCTTATAGCATTACTTTTGTGTATAAAATTTCCGGACGTTATCGCAAATCGATACTATGAGATGTCAACTTTGGCTTTTGTTCTACAATAAAGTATATCACATTGTTACCCTTTTTTCAAGATCTTTTTGGAAGTTTTGACTAAAAGTGACATATTTAAATGGCCACAGTACAGTAAAAGTGTTTTCGATTATTTAAGCAAGAATATATCTAACTGCAATTCATACTATTTATTCATTACAGTTTTTTGTCTATGAAATTGTCGTAATACCTCTTCCCCAATTTCAACGCCTCTTCATCATTAAATTTTCTGTAACGACTTAAATCCATAACTTTTACTCCTTTTTAAAGTTAATAGTTTATGTATAGATTATATCATATTTTGAGTGTCAAATCAAGAGGTTAAGCATAGTGTTTAAAAATGTCTATTAAAAAACATTGGAAAATCCGGAAGCGTTTCCGTAATTTAATATACTCCTAGTTTGAGTTGTTTCTTAACAAGATGCTGATAATTGAAAGACAAAGGCGCTGCTCCTCAGAACAGCACCTTTTGCATTTTAACAATATGAGTATAGTCTGACCAGCCTTTCCCGAACCTCAGCCTTAACTTTCGACCTCCCGCTTTCATAGTTCATCAGTGTATGCCGACAAATCCCGACCGCCTCCGCGGCCTGCCGGATAGTCAGCCCGGCGCGAAGCCTG
>ENA-OPFT01000490-OPFT01000490.1-human-gut-metagenome-genome-assembly--contig:-NODE-490-length-23623-cov-3.398337_pt1 | contig 23623 bp, 21 predicted proteins | sample MGYA00241714_ERZ501560 | MGnify/ENA primary metagenome ERZ501560 (study PRJEB25962, sample SAMEA2042392) | human gut metagenome | biome: human gut; feature: human-associated habitat; material: faeces...
GTCCGGGCCGTGCGGCGTCATCCATGCGAAACTATTATTGACGCGACTTCTTATATATGAAAAAACTTTTTCTAATGACCATTAGAAAAAAGTTTTTTTTCACATCCTAACTAATATAAATCAACAGGGTATTCAATGTCGGTATTGAATAAAAGAAATCTCATCGGACAAGCAGACTGTATGTGTATTGCAAGTTTTCTAACAATTTTTGAGTATCAAGTCCCACTGTAAAAGACATTTCAAAAGCCAATCCCCAATATATTTGCCGGAATATGGATGCAGTCTTTTCAATATCCACACTCGAATATATCTCTCCTGTTTCTTTAGCGTTTGCAATAATCTGTTGCCATAAATTATATTCCTTTTTAAACATTTCATTGATTTTTGTATCGAATCCCGGATAATACCGGCTTGCTTGTATCAAGAAATGATAATTGTTGCGTGAGCACTCCTGCAAAGTCAGATTATCATCACAAAATACTCTTAGCTTTTTCATGGTTTGCTCTATGCCTTCTACATATTGTACTATAAAGTCTTTCAGTGTGGTTGCAGTTACTTTAAATTTATTTTCGGGACTATGTGTTTGTAATACGAACTTATCCACAACTGCCTTGAATATAGCTTCTTTATTCGGATAATAGTAAGACATACCTGCCCCCGTCATTCCCGTTACTTGGGCTAACTTTGTGAAACTTGCTTTCTCATAATTCATACACATAAACAAACGGAAAGCATCTTGCAAAAACTTTTCTTGATTGAATTTCATATGGCTATAATGATATTTTTTTAAGGCGAAGATAGTTAAAAAATAAAAGTAAATCAGAGGAAGAATTATCAGCATTTAGTTTATTTCCATCCCGTTTGAGTCAAAAGTCATATATTTTACTTAGTAGATCCCCCTGTTATTTATTCCTCACAATCTTTGCCGTCTATCCAACCTTCGTACTTTCGGATTTCATTATGAACATACAGAACTTCCCATTTGGGTATAGCCTGCAATGCTTTTTTGAATATTTTGACATATGGGTGTTCCTCGTCAGTAATTTCTTTATGATACCGTTTACTGCCTGCTTTTTTGTCACAGCCATTCACATACACGTTGCATGTGATTGAGTCTGCTGTCCCGTCCAGCCGTGGGACTACCCAATAGCGACAGCATACGGATTTATCTTGTAATTCCGGAAACTTACTCCAAACCTCTGACCGTTGCAATTCTTGCTCGCATTGAACCAGTGCATCCCAGTCTCCCGGATGGAGGAAATTATTATAAATCTTCTGTTGAGTGATTTTTCCTACTTCTACTTCACACTGAACTTCTTTTGTGTATATTTTCCTCAATTCATAATTGTCACCCAAACTATCGCCATATATCAGGTGAAGTTTGCCGGAGTACCATGAGGCTTCTATCGGTTGTCGGTTAGTCAATCCGAAGATGGAGTCGAGTGGAAGAGGGGAGTTGTCTTTCGGATGAAGCAGATTTATTAGGTAGAGTTTATCGTTCTCTATTTTCCATTGTCCCGTGTAACCCCGGAAACAGTTACTTTTCCATTCTTTCTTTATATAAGGTTTTACCTTTTCATAAAGGTTCATATCGTATTGAAGCGGGAAGTTTCGTAAGGCATAAATCGTATCGTTGTAGGATAAAGTATCCATTATTTGTCCTTCCAGGTAATTGGCTTTACAACCTTTTCCATTCCAATACGGGCAGAATCCACCAATCGGTTTTCCAAATTTTATTGCGTACGGTGAGCACATTCCATTGAGGGACTTTCTTCAAAATTGTACATATCTGCTCAGTGTAGAGATTTTTACGTTCTTCCGTAATGCTATCCGGACGGAATATCTGAACCTTTATACTATCAATGCTGCCGTCTGCTTTAGGGAGCACACAGCCTGATAGTACGACTCTGGTGTTTACTAATTCCGGAAAACTGTCTCCATTGAATTGTGCTATAACAAAACCCATGGCATCTTTTATCGGTGTTCCCTTCTGTATAGAGTTCCGGTAATCGGTTTTAGAAATGATTCTGCCTTGTTCCACCTGGTAGTCCGTTTCATTTTCATATTCCCTATCAAAGCCCATGTGGACGTAATAGATCCGCTCACCGGACACAACCTTCAATTCTCCACTGAACCAGGAGGCTACTATCTGGCCTTGTTTGTCCTGATACTGATCGAAGATGCCATTTAAATCAACGGTAACTTCCGGCACTGTGTCGGGGTATGTAAAAAGACTTTTGCTGTCTTCGATTCTTTTCAGAATTAGCTTGTCATCTTCTATTTGCCACGTGGCCTGGTATCCTCTCCAGCAGGCTGTACAAAAGTCCTCTTGGGAGAGACGTTCGCGCACCTGTCTGCTAATGATTGAATCGTGCTCTATCGGGCATGTTTGCAACATAAAAGTGTCTTTTCCGATAATGATGAGATCGGATATCTGTCCGGTTGCTTGGGCTGAAAGGAGGTAACAGAAGCACAGGAGGTGGAGGAGGAAAAGCTTTCGTGTCATAGTAGAAAAAGTTATATCTGCAAAAATAATTGTTTTTGTGTATAAGAAGGGAGTTTTATATAAGAAATTAGTTCTCGATTCTACCTCAACAAGAACTTTTACTATCTTTGTATCGTTATGTGCGCCATAAAGCAACAGGTTTAATAATAAAGAATAGCAGGAGGATTAAAGATGGACCCATTGGAATACATAGTGCCCGGCAGGAAACGCATCCCTTACGGTATGATGAACTTCGCAGACATTCGTCTCGACAATTATTATTATGTGGATAAGACCCGTTTCATCCCTATGATAGAGCAGGCGGACCGTTTCTTTTTCTTCATTCGCCCACGCCGTTTCGGCAAGAGTCTCACACTGAATCTGCTGCAACACTATTACGATGTGCGTACCCGCGACAAGTTCGATGCACTCTTTGGCGACCTTTACATCGGGCAGCATCCCACGCCGGACAGAAGATGTATCTCTTTATCGATGAGTACGACCACTTCACAAATGCTATTCTCGCTGACCCCGAAAGCCTGCACCGTTACACCAATGAGACGCACGGCGAAGGTTACCTGCGCGCCTTCTTCAACAAGGTGAAGGCGGGAACCTATTCCAGCATCAAGCGCTGTTTTATCACAGGAGTAAGTCCCGTGACGATGGACGACCTCACCAGCGGCTTCAACATCGGAACCAACTATTCCCTCTCACCGGACTTCAACCAAATGATGGGTTTCACAGAAGAAGAAGTGCGCGAAATGCTGACCTACTATTCTACCACCAGCCCCTTCAATCATACCATTGACGAACTGATAGAGATAATGAAGCCGTGGTATGATAACTATTGCTTCGCGCAGGAATGTTACGGCGAAACCACGATGTATAACTCCAACATGGTGCTTTATTTCGTCAAGAACTACATCTCGCGTGGCAAAGCACCGCTAAGCATGGTGGAAGAGAACATCCGCATCGACTACGAGAAACTACGCATGCTCATCCGTAAGGACAAGGAGTTTGCCCACGACGCCTCAGTCATTCAAACCCTCGTGAGCCAGGGCTTCATCACCGGCGAACTGAAGAGTGGCTTCCCTGCCTCCGGTATCACTAATCCCGATAATTTCGTGAGCTTGCTCTACTATTTCGGCATGCTCACCATCAACGGCATGCACGAAGGAAAAACTAAACTGACCATCCCTAACCTGGTGGTTCAGGAACAACTTTATACCTATCTGCTGAGTACGTACAACGATGCAGACCTCAGTTTCAGTAGTTACGAAAAGAGCGAACTCTCCAGTCGCCTTGCTTACCGAGGCGATTGGAAAGCCTACTTCGACTACATTGCCGACTGCCTGAAGACCTACGCCTCGCAGCGCGACAAGCAGAAGGGCGAGTTCTTCGTGCATGGCTTCACCCTTGCCATGACCGCACAGAACCGTTTCTACCGCCCCATCTCCGAACAGGACACGCAGGCGGGCTATGTCGATATTTTCCTATGTCCGATGCTGGACATCTACTCCGACATGACGCACAGCTACATTGTAGAGTTGAAGTATGCCAAGTACAAAGACCCCGAAACCCGTGTGGAGGAACTGCGTCAAGAGGCTATCGCACAAGCCAACCGCTACGCTGATACCGATACGGTGAAGCGTGCCATCGGCAACACCCAGTTGCACAAGATTGTGGTTGTATATAAAGGTATGGAAATGCGGGTGTGCGAAGAAGTTATTTAATCAGCCGTTATGGATCAGGTATCATTCCGAAATGAAGTGTATAATGTAGTCGCCTCCATCCCTTCGGGGCGCGTACTGACATACGGGCAAATCGCCTATCTTGTAGGCCGTCCCCAGTGCTCCCGCATGGTGGGACAGGCTATGCACAACGCTTCCGAAGAGCGGAATCTCCCTTGCCATCGAGTGGTAAACAGCCAGGGAAGACTGGCGCCTTGCTGGACGGAACAACGCGAACTGTTGGAAAAGGAAGGTGTCGCTTTCAGAAAAAACGGATGCGTCGACCTCAAGGCATGTGGCTGGGAAATCTTGAAAGAATCTATTTCTTAGCAAAGATATTGATAACCAACGAGCAACTCGTCAGCAAAATACCTGTCCCTATCACTCCCGTCCAACCGAAATATTGCCACGAAGTTCCGGCAAGGAAAGTCCCCGTGGAACCTCCGATGAAGTAAGTAGTCATAAAAATCGTATTGATGCGGTTGGAGGCTTGCGGACAAAGGGCGAATGCACTTGTCTGGTTGCTAAGCTGAATGCATTGCATCCCTATATCTATCAATAATATACCGGCTATGATGCCTACATAGCTGTATTGCCCCACATACAGGGTGATCCATGCACTGATAATCAGCGTACAACCTATGTAAGTAAGCCGTTTCACTCCGAGGATATGTATATATCTGCCGATGGACGATGCCGTCAGTGCTCCGGCTATGCCGCAAAGGCCTAACATACCTATGATATTGTTTCCCGCAAAGAAAGGTGCCTGCTCCATTTTGAAGGCCAGACAACTCCACATGGCAAGGAAGGAACCGAATGAAAAACCTGCACGTAGCGAAACGATGCGTAGTTGGGGGTATTTCCTGACTAAGGAGAACAGGGATTTCATCAAGCCGAAGTATGTCCCCTGGAAGTTGGAAGGGAGGTCCGGAAGTATCCTGATGATGACGATGAGGCAGACAATCATCAGTCCGGCGGCAACGAAGTAGATGAAACGCCAGCCCATGTATTCGCCTACGATGCCGCTCACTACGCGCGAAGCCAGAATACCGGTCAGCAATCCCGAAAGGATGATGCCCACATTCTTCCCTTTGGTTTCGGGGGTGGAGTATTGCGCCGCAAGAGGCATGAACACTTGCGGAATGACGGAACATGCACCTGTCAGCAGGGAGGCAAAAAGTATCAGGTGGATGTTGGGAGCCAGGGCAATGGTGAGCAGGGAGACCACTAGCACGGAGATATTCACAAGGATGATGTTCCTCCGGCGGTATAAGTCGCCCAATGGAATGATGAAAAGCAATCCGAGCGCATAGCCTATCTGCGAGAACATGGCTATCAGATTGGCGGTGAACTCGCTGATGTTCAGATCACGGCTGATGCGGTTCAGTAAGGGTTGATTGTAGTATATATTAGCCACCGTTACTCCTGAAATGATGGCGAGTGTCCAAAGTAAGGACGATGGTATTCCCTGATTTTCCTTTAGTTCCTGTTTCATGCCGCAAAGGTAACTATTTCATGAAAAACGAACGCATATATTATCAATGATTCATATAGAAAGGCATCAGGCGGTGATAGGCTTTCAGGTATTTCTTCAATCTGCTGATTTCTTTTTCCCCTATGCAGGGCATACGGCGGACGTCCATATTATCCGTCAGGTCGTGAATTTTAACGGCAATCGCAAGGGGATTGGTGGCGCATCTTCCGATGTATTCCTCGTAGTCTTCTTCATCGGATAGCTTGGTGACGCACCGCACGGCTTCGATGATTTCATCCGGGAAACCCTCTTTCTTCAGGTCTTCGCACGTCCATTCCGTGTCTTCCACTACATCGTGGAGGATGCCGACAATCTTTTCTTTCAGGTCACGTCCCATATTCATAACGCGGATGGGGTGGTGCAGGTACTCCTGTCCGTATTTATCTTTTTGTCCTTTATGAGCCTCGGTGGCGAGGGCGATGGCGTGAGAGAGAAGATGATTGTCCATAAGATTTTTTTTAGAAGTGTTCGATACAAAGTTACTGAAATCTGTTATTTAATATAGAGAGTCTTGTTATTTAATTTATTCACCCAATAAAGGAAACAGATTATGAATATAGAACATTATCCCGAGAAAAAAGTTTTTCAGACAACGGTGGATGGGGAAACTGCCCGTCTGATGTATCGCGTCACTGATGGTGCGCTGGATGTGCGCCATACGATTGTTCCCGATGAAATCAGCGGGAGAGGCATTGCCTCTGCTTTGGTAAAAGCGGCCTATGACTATGCTTTGGCCAACGGATTAGTGCCGGTGGCAACCTGCTCTTATGCCGTGGTTTGGCTGGAAAGACATCCCGAATATAATGGAAAAACAGGAAAGGATTATGCCGGAGAAGGAACGTGTGCACTCTAAATTGATTTTGCCATCTTCGGATTTTTCTTTATCTTGCTTCCGTTTTTAATCATCATATAAAGAATAGATATGAAAAAATATATTGGAGCGCACGTGAGTGCAAGTGGTGGAGTAGAAATAGCTCCCGTTAATGCCCATGAGATAGGTGCGAATGCATTCGCCTTGTTCACAAAGAATCAACGGCAATGGGTAGCCAAACCGTTGACGGAGGAAAGCATCTGCGAGTTCAAGGGCAATTGTGAGAAATTCTCTTTTGATGCCCGCTATATCCTGCCCCATGATAGTTATCTGATTAATCTGGGGCATCCGGAAGAAGAAGGATTGGAGAAAAGCCGTGCCGCATTTCTGGATGAGATGCAACGTTGTGAGCAATTAGGTTTGCAACTCCTGAACTTCCATCCGGGAAGCCATCTTAATAAGATTTCGGTGGAGGAATGTCTGGATAAGGTTGCCGAGTCCATTAACATTACATTGAGCAAAACGAAAGGGGTAACGGCCGTTATTGAAAATACGGCAGGGCAGGGTAGCAATGTAGGTAATGAGTTTTGGCAATTGAAGCATATCATCGACCGGGTAGAAGATAAATCACGTGTAGGGGTATGCCTGGATACTTGCCACACCTATTCGGCAGGTTATGATATTGTAGGGGAATATGATAAAGTATTCCGTGAGTTCGACGAGGTGGTTGGCTTCAATTATTTGCGGGGCATTCACTTGAATGATACGAAGAAAGCGTTGGGTAGCCATGTAGACCGCCATGATAGCATCGGGAAAGGCTTGTTAGGGATTGATTTCTTCAAGCGTTTTATGAAAGACGAACGTTTCGACAACATGCCTGTTATTTTGGAAACACCGGATGAAACGCTCTGGGCGGAAGAAATAAAGTTGTTGCGTAGCTTTGAATAATTGTCTACAATTACTCAATTATTTTTGAGTTCTTTGTTATACTCGGAGTATCCGTCATGCTGAGCGTAGCCGAAGCATCTCTTCTCCTTATTTATACACAGGAAGGAGATGCTTCGGCTACGCTCAGCATGACGGATAGTACTAATAATCAAAAGTAATCAAAAGCCGTTATAGCTATTTATTGATTCACCTTCACATTATCCCATTCAAACGATGAGATCACCGACTTATCGCAATCTCCATTCTTCGCCTTGATATTCAGATTCTCGAACTTGAAATTCGACAATTTGTATTGTTCGGATGCACTTACGTTGAAGAATACATCACAATCGAAATCAATATTACGCATCGTCACGTGGTCTGAGTAGGACATCGGAGCATCCTTCCGGTCTTTGAGGTCAAAGAATTGTGTCCACGGCTTGACGTAGAGGAAACTCTTGGCATTTCCTTTGATGTCTTCAACGAGGATATACTCGTAATTCTGAGGAGTGTCGGCACGCATTTTCAACCATAGCAAGCGGCTTGCCTGATTGATTGTGCAACGGCGGAGGATAATATTACGATTATGAATAGATTCGCTACCACAAGTCAGTGCACTATGACAGAAACCATACGTACAATCTTCTATAATAATGTTAGTGTTACTTCCGTTGTTGGAATCCTTATCAGCCCACGGGCCTTTTCCGCCTTTCAGAGCAATGGCATCATCGTTAACCGAGAGATAGCAATTCTTAACCAATACATTGCTACATACATCAATATCAATAGCGTCCGTGCTGGGAGCCTTGACCGGAGCTGCCGGAGAGAAGATGTATAAATTCAGCAATTTCACATTATTACATTTATAAATATGCGTTGTCCAGAACGGAGAATTGATGAGACGTACTCCTGAAATCTGTACATTATCGCTATTGGAAACGTGCACCAGTCGTGGACGTAACTCATCCATATTGGTACATTTAGGAATGACGGAACGGCGCAACCAGAAAGATTTCCAATAGCGTAGTCCGTTACCGTTGATGGTTCCCTTACCGGAAATGGTGAAACCATCTACTTTGTCGGCATTAACCAGTGCGGCAAAGTATTTGAGTGATTGCCCCTCTATGCGGGTATTGATTATAGGGAAGTTGCTGATATCATCGCTACCTTTCAGTACGGCCCCTTCTTCCAGATAAAGATGGGTTTTCGGTTTGAAGAAAAGCGCACCGCTCAGGTAAGTACCTTTCGGGATGATGACTACGCCACCGCCTTTGGACGAAGCCTGGTCGATGATGGCCTGAATCTTTTCTGTTTGAATCAGGGTGCTATCATTTACAACGCTATAGTCTGTAATCTTGTACTTGTCACCCAGTGTTTCAATATTTACGATTTCGTTTTGTCTGAACCAGTCGGGAATAGGAGTTCCGTCAGGAAAATTCTCTTGTGCGAAAGAGGACAGGCAGAAAAGTAAACTACATGCTAAAGTTACGAATTTCATGGTTTTAATCATTAGTTGGTTAATAGTGCTTGATCGGATAGATTTATCCGTTTGCAAAAATAGGGAATAAAATCCGGATATGATGGGAATGAAAAGGTTCAATTCCTAAGCTATTTGTCAGTTTATATAGGCTTTTTGACTCTCTCTTGTGGAAGGAGAAAAAGAGAAGAAGCAATCATCAGAAGTCAGCCTTTTCCGTGATACGGATGATCCGTCCGTCGGCGGGATGGGTAAATTCGATGGACTCGGCATGCAGGTAGAGGCGTTTATCCTTTCTTCCGTAAAGCTCGTCGCCTATGATAGGACAATGCAGACCTGACGGATGTGCGGCATGTACACGGAGCTGATGAGTGCGCCCTGTATGCGGATGAAAAGCTATGCGTGTGCATTTGTCCCTCCGCTCAAGAACCTGATAATGAGTGATGGCGGGTTTGCCATACTCCATGTCTACCACCTGCCGGGGACGATCCAGCGGATCCGGGCAAATGGGAAGCTCGATGGTTCCCTCGTCTTGGGGAATGATGCCGTCGAGCAGGGCTATATACATCTTTCGGATGGTGTGATTCTTGAACTGGGCTTGCAGGTGTTGATGCACCTTTTTATTCTTGGCAACGATTAAAAGTCCCGATGTAGCCATGTCCAGCCGGTGCACAATCATCGGCCCGTCGGCTTCCGGATAGAGTTGCCTTGCCAGACTATATACGGACTCCTTTTCACCCTTACCGGGCACGGAGAGCATTCCGGAAGGCTTGTTGACTACCAATAACCATTTGTCCTCATAGACTATTTTTAATTTCCCGTAGCCCTGTTCCGGAAGTTGTAGCATAGGATTTTCTTCTACTTCCAACCCTTGAAGCATGTATTGCAAGATAGGCTCGCACTTACCTTTACAAGCGGGATAATAATAACCATGATGGCGGATTTCGGCTTTGGGAGAGTTGCCCCACCAGAACTCTGCCATAGCAATGGGCTTCCAGCCATGCAGATAGGCTTGTTGCAATAATTTAGGGGCGGCACATTCTCCGGCACCGGCGGGAGGAGTTTTGTGCACGGTTTGGCTGAATATATCACATAAGGTTTTCACCTCCTTCCGGTAGTTCAACATTCTGAATTGCCCGAATAATTGTTGTTGCAGGGCGGCAGAACGGCTTTTGCGTTCCACCTTCAACTCTTGAATTAGCTCTTCCCGGTTATTGATTTCCACTTGCAAAGCGGCTATCTTTTCTTTCCAGGAACGTTCCAGCCGTTTGTATTCCGCTTTTTGAAATTGGCTTTCGCGTATCAGGCGGGCTTCTTCTTCGGTAGTGAGTCCGGCTTCCTTTCTACGCAATTCTCTTTTCTCTTTCGCTTCTTTTAATTGTTGTTTGGCTATGTCCAGTGCTTCCCGGGCTTGTTGGTGGGTCCGGGTGAGCTCGGACAACAAAGAAGTGTATTCCTCGTCCTCTTCCAAATGCTTGATGCGCCGGTTGATGGCGGAGATGTTTTCCTCTTCGACTTTGAAGAAACCTTGCGGTTGCAACAAGTCATATACGGGCGGAACGAAGTAGGAGTGTTGGTTCTTCCCCGCCAATATGCCCGAAAACGCGGCCAGGTAACCAACCTCCCCATTTCCGGTCTGCACCACCAGTACTCCAAACATCTTCCCCCGACTTAGTTCTTCTTTCCATTCATGTTGCCGGTTGAGATAGTGTTGCACCTCTTCCGCCGCCATCACGCATAATGGATGGGGAGTGTAGCAGAAAGGATAAGTAAACCTTTCCGGAAGTGGAATATTTGCTATGGAAGTCTTGAAATGGTGCAACATAATGGCGCAAAGATACTCATTTTTGATGTTCCGGATTTGTCAGGTAATAGCATTGATGGTCATATACATGTCCGTCATAAGTCACTTCGGCCTGATGAAGCGTACCCTCATGCACAAAGCCCTGGCGTTTCAATACTTGTTGAGAGCGCTCGTTATGGGGGTAACAGTTAGCGGTGATAAGACTTAGTTTTAGCGTGCCGAAACCGTAGTTTAGTACCGCTTTTACCGCCTCCGTCATATAGCCTTTTCCCCATTGAGCCTCGTCGAGCCAATATCCCAGCATACGTACTTGCGGGTTTTCGCGTCTGGGGTCGGCGATGATGCCGATGGAGCCAATCAATTGCCCGTTGTCTTTCAGGGTAATGGCCCATACCCCTTTCTGGGATAAGAATACGGAACGAAGTACTTCCCGTGATTCCTCCAGGCTTGCGTGAGGTTGCCAACCCGCATTGTTCCCTATGTTGGGGTTTCGGCAACAGGCAAAGAGAGCCTCTGCATCGCTCTCCACGAAGGGCCGTAGTAGCAACCGTTCTGTTTCAATTGGGGCGTCGGGTTCTTCCGAAGTTTCTTCTTTCCGATAGACACATTCTACGCGGTTACCGTCAGGATCAAGTATGACGCTTTCGAAATAACCATCGCCTGAAGTGCGCGGTTCTCCGGCTATGGTATAACCGTCTGCCCGGAGTTGTTCAGTAGTCTTGAGTACATCTTCTTTGCTTTGAAAGGCAAGGGCGAAGTGGGTGAGACCTAACCTGTTTTCTTCTATCAGAGTGTTTTGCACGTCCGTGCGGCTCATTAATTCTAATGACGGACCTTCATCAAAGTAGATGAAGTATGATTCGAAACCCTTCTTGGGATTGATGTATTTTTCGTTGCTTTTTCCGCTAAAATACCGGATATAGAAGTTCCTTAATTCCTCCAGGCGGAAGGTCCAGATGGCGATGTGATGTACTCTCATGATTCCTTTTTCATGCAAATATAGTGATAATTCCCTGTAAAATCGTACCTTTGTGCCGTAATAAAAAGAAATGATGACATTTAAACAGATGAATATTTCGGAGCCGGTGTGCCGTGCGCTCCTCGAAAAAAACTATTCTACCCCTACACTTATCCAAGAACAAGCTATACCCGAAGCCCTAACTGGGCGTGATTTGTTGGGACTGGCGCAAACCGGAACCGGCAAAACCGCCGCTTTCGCCGTACCCATCATCGAGCAATTGCTTGCCGCTCCTATGCCCCAACGCAAAGGTGCTCCGCGTAGCATCCGTGCGCTTATCCTGACTCCAACCCGGGAGTTGGCGATTCAGATTGATGAATCGTTGGCGGACTATACACGCTATACGACCTTGCGCCACACGGTTATCTTCGGCGGAGTGAAACAAAAGTCGCAAACCGATGAACTTCGTGCCGGGACGGACATCCTGACGGCTACTCCCGGACGCCTGCTCGACCTGATGTCGCAAGGCTTTATCCGCCTCGACGATGTTCGCCACTTCGTTCTTGATGAGGCCGACCGTATGCTCGACATGGGATTTATCCATGACGTCAAACGCCTCTTGCCCAAGCTCCCGCCCAAGAAGCAAACCCTTTTCTTCTCGGCCACCATGCCCGATAGTATCGACCGTCTTGCCAAGAGTTTGTTGCACAATCCGGCGCGTGTGGAAGTAACTCCGGCATCCAGTGTTGTGGAGATTATCAGCCAGTCCGTCTACCGGGTAGAGAAACCTCAGAAGAAAGAATTATTGGCTCAATTGTTGCTCGGAGAGGCAGGCCATCAGGTGCTGGTTTTCTCCCGTACCAAGCATGGGGCGGATAACATTGCCCGCTACCTGTCTCGTCGTGGCATTGTTTGTGAAAGCATACATGGAGACAAGTCACAAAATGCCCGCCAACGTGCGTTGAGCAACTTTAAGGAAGGGCGCTCCAATGTGATTATTGCTACGGATATTGCTGCCCGGGGCATCGATATAAAAGGTCTGGACCTGGTTCTCAATTTTGATTTACCTGATGTTCCGGAGACCTACGTGCACCGTATCGGACGTACTGGACGTGCGGGTTGCGAAGGACGTGCCATTGCTTTTTGCTCAAGCGAAGAAGCCCCCATGCTACGTGAGATAGAGAAACTTACGGGTATAAAGCTGGTGCAACAAAAGCACAATTTGCCTTCTTTGGGAGAGCCTGCCGCTTCTCCTACTACTTCTTCTACCCAAAACATTGCACCCAAATCGCAAAGCCGCACTCAGGGAGGAAGACCTCAGAACAATAGAAGGCGGGAGGACAGAAAGAGACCGGTCGAACCAACCGGAAGCACTCAAAAGGCGGTGGTATCTGCCGAAAAGCCCAAGCGGAATAATAACCGTCCCGAAAGACCTCGACCTGTCCAGCAATCCGGGCAAAAGAAGTCGGGTTCCGGGAAGCCGGAGCCGTCACCCAAAAGTCCGGCAAAGTTGCGTTCGCGCTACGAAAACTATGATTGAAAGTTGTATATGCTTTTGAAGTACTTGTAAAATAAAATAGGTTTCCCTTTATCTTACTTTGTGTGAAAAGGAAAATATTTAATATTTAAAAACTTGGTAAAAAATGCTCTATTGTCTTTAAAAGTTTGTATATTAGCGGCTTGAATGCTTGGAGGAAAAAACGAGAATTCGTTCCGAGTAGTCTAAACTTAAGGAACTAAAGACTATATGACCAAAAGCAAGGAAAGTTTAAGTGTATTTCTACTTCAGTTTTTAGAACGGTTGAATGGCCATGAATCTATTGAAAGGAAAATCACGAAGTCGTTGATAGACATTTGTAATTACTATGGATTCAAGAAAGGGTTTGTTTATCAAACGGATGGCTTCCGCTATTTCTTTTTGAAGGAAACCATCGGAAATGAAGGTGGCACCCTGAGGTCTCGTTTTGAAATGGGAGAGATGACTACACAACATTCTGGTCGTATAGAGGCTAAAAAGAGACCTTTCTATGCCAGTAAGGGTGAGAATATTTCTTTGTCTGATATTGATATTCTGGATTTTTATGGAGTGGATTCTTTGCTAATCAGGCAATTCGAAGATTCCGAAGGCAAGATTATCGGATTTATCGGGTTTGCGGATAGGGAAGAAGCCTCGATACCTTTCGCCGAAGACGAGCTCCAGATGATTCATCTGATACTGGGCTCGCTCTCCAAGGAAATAGCGGTCAGGGAATATAAGGAAAGAGAAGTGCGGGCAAGCAACACGCTGGGTAGCATTATGAACAATATGGGAGTGGACATTTATGTGAACTCTTTCGATTCTCATGACATGCTATATGCCAATGCGTCTATGGCCGCCCCGTATGGCGGCATCAGGCATTTCGAAGAGAAGAAGTGCTGGCAAGCCCTCTACACCGATAAAACGGGCGAGTGTGAGTTCTGCCCTAAAAGGCACTTGATTGATGAAAACGGCCAGCCCACCAGGGTTTACTCCTGGGACTATCAACGCCCGTTCGACAAATGCTGGTTTCGCGTGTTCAGTGCCGCATTCCCCTGGATAGACGGACAGATGGCGCACGTCATCACCAGTGTCGACATCGACCATCAGAAAAAGATAGAAGAAGAATTAAGGATAGCCAAGGAGAAGGCGGAGAATCTGGACCGCCTGAAGTCGGCTTTCCTGGCCAATATGAGTCATGAAATCCGTACTCCGTTGAATGCGATTGTCGGTTTTGCAAGTATGCTCGTTGAGGAAGATGACAAGAAAGAACGTCAGGGGTATATTGAAATCATGCAGGAGAACACAGAGTTGCTCTTGCAATTGATATCCGATATTCTGGATTTGTCGAAGATAGAGGCGGGGACGCTCGACTTCAATATGGGGTATCTGAACATCAAAGACTTTTGTGAAGACATACTTCGCGGTTATGAAATCAAGGAAGATAAACCCGTGCCCGTATTGCTGGCTTCTAATTTGCCCGATTATCGTATTTATACAGATAAGAAGCGTTTGATGCAGGTTGTCACCAACTTTATCAATAACGCCCTTAAGTTTACGAGCGAAGGGCAAATCACTCTCGAGTATCACTTTAAGGAGGATACCAATGAGATAGAATTCTCCGTAACAGATACGGGTATCGGTATTGCTCCGGATGCGGTGGGGCAGGTGTTCGACCGCTTTGTGAAGCTTAATACTTTTTCCAAAGGCACCGGTCTGGGATTGTCCATCTGCCGGAGTATTATCGAGCATCTTGGCGGCACTATCGGGCTTGAGTCTGAGGTAGGCGTCGGTAGCCGTTTCTGGTTTACGCATCCTTGTGCCGAGTCGGCATAATCAAAACTATGCCAAAGAAAATGGATTGACAATGGCGGGAATGCATTTGCCGCCTCCGGGATTTAAATAGTACTTTCCGGATGGGACGTGATAGGGGGTGTTTCTTCACTCCCTTTTGATTTTTCCTCCGTTTTCGGGCGCTTGGCAGGGGAAGGCTTCTTCCCGTATTTGCGTTCTTTTTCCCAAGCGGCTTTTCTTGCTTCGTATGCTTCGTATTGCTTTTCTAAATAGTTGTCGGCCATGATTTTATTGTTTTAATTAGAGATTGTTCATCGTTGGGTGGGCAATGAAAACTCTTGCCAGTCATATTCCTCTCCGTTCTCGTCGGCTACGGCAATGCGGAAGATGACTTCTCCCGTCTTTATCCGTTCTCCGGCGCTGATGCTGGCGGTGTATTTCACGCCTTCGCGGGGAGCGATTTGTTCTATCATGACGGATGGCGAGATATAGATGTGCTTCATGCCCGTGACTTCCGCCACTACCGGCACCACGTTGAAGGCGGTCCTGTTTCCCTCGTTCATAATTTCGAAGACGACTTTGCAATTCTCACCCGCATTGATTACGTGGTCGCGGCTATCGTCAATGAAACGTATATTGCGTATCTTCAGGTTGTTGATGGCGGAGGGGCGCGTTTCCGGTCGGGGATTATAGGTGGGCTGGGTTCTCTCTACCCGGTAGCTGTATTCTTCCGTTTGTTTGGGGGCGGTGGCGGCATTGGCAATGGCGGCTCCAGCAATGGTTCCCACAATAGTGCCGATGGCAGAACCACGGTAACCTCCTCTCCATCCTCGGTTGTTCTCGCCTATCAGCCCGCCGATGGCGCCTCCTACATTGCCTCCGATGGCGGCTCCCGCCAATACGGCGCCCGGGTCACCCGCCGCCATGCGGTTGGTGCTACATCCGTTACACAATATGGCTAATGCCAATATCCCTATAAAATGCATGCTAATCAGTTTCTTCATATCAAAATCCTATTTTAGTATGTATATGCGCATTAGAACTCTGTAAAGGTATGGATAAAATTTTGTTTGCTGAAGTGCGGCTTCTTAATATTTTGATTGATTTAGCTTAAACTTGATTTTAGCAATACTCAAGGTTTTATTGTTCCAACGAATTCACCGACAATTCTGAATTCTTCAGAGTTTTCTTCATTGATGATTATAGGGTTATAGTTAGCATTTTGGGGTTCAAGTACAATTTCTTCGTGTGTCCAATTTTCTGGCCCTTCTTGTTTCTTTTTACTATGGTATGTTTTGATCGAATAGCCTCCTGTATAGTCAGCATCATAAAAGTTGTAATGTTGTGCCAGTACTATTTTGCCTTGCCGGCTACCTGCGGGGTTAGCTCTGAAGACACAGTAGTCCCCATCATTTATGATTGGTTCCATAGAATGCCCTGTGGCCTGCACTATATACATATTTCGGTTCAGCTTCCCTATGCCTTCCACTCTTATCCAGCCAAGTTCATCTACAATTTCCCCTTCTCCAAAATAGCCGCAGGCTGCTTTTATGGAATAAAGAGGAAGGAAATCTATATACTTGACGTCATCATTAATTTCCGGTTCTATGCGTATTTCTTTCCTCTCTTCATGCAGAGGTTGTAGTTGGTTCATGAAATGTTGGGATAACGCAGAATCGCAAAAATACACGTAGCAACCTTTCATACCTCTTGTCATTAAGGTTCTATAAGTGTTTTTTATAATCTCATCAGCATCTTGTAAAGCCTGTTTCTTATTTTCTTTTAGCAGAGACTTGAAACCTTTTACAGATTGGTCATGTTTGGAACGCTGGGTTACATCTGTGCTTACCTTGTTATTTTCATATCTCATATCTTTGCCAACAATGACCCCGATATAATCCAGTTCTAATCCTTGGCAGGTATGGATACATCCGATTTCATTGACCGAATTGCTCCCGATAATCCAGAGATTTTTATCAGAACTGAGATTCCATCTTTTCTTGAAATTGAACTCTGGTATTACTATGTCAAAAGCATCAGGGTCTTTTTTACTATTCCAGTCCCAGCAATAACCCGCTACGACTCTTGCACGATTGTTTATTTTATTTTTTACTTTTATTGTGTCGAGTAATTCATTGGGGTCAGAAAAAATTTTGAAATCATAATCTTCTGATGAAAGGTGAATGTTAGCGGTCTCTTTTATTTGCAACGTGTTGTCCAGCCAACTGAGGTATCCGTCCGACCCGTTACAACGGAATTGAGAACTTAATTTGGCATAATGTGCAATGGCGCCACAACTTTCCGCAACTTTCTCAATAGCCTTTTTGGAACCGATGTCTTTAATATGTACTCTTTGCCTATCGTCAACAAAGAATACAGAGAATTTAGCGGCACGTATGATTTCAAGAATCTGGTTCTCGCCAAGGTTGCCGTATAGACCACTTTTAAGGTTTAGCCGATGGGCTTCATCAATAATTAGAGCATCGAAAACATTTGCCGGCGCATCTATAAAGCTACCGCTTCCAACAAATAAATTATTGATAAAACTCTTTTGATAACTACCGCTGAGTTTTACGGTGTACACATCTCTCGGTGCTGCATTTTTGGATACATACTGGGCTACCAACCCTTCTTTGGTCAGTTGTATCAGAAGATTTACGGCCACAACACTTTTACCTGTGCCGGGTCCTCCTTCCACAATTAAGACATGTTTCTTCCCGCTTGCGGTATTCCGTGCCAGTTCTAATGCCGTTTCGTAAACAATCTTTTGATCGTCCAATAAAACAAACTCCTGATTGCCATGTAGCATGGAGAGTAAAGTGTCTGCTAATTGCTTGGAAGGTCTCAACTTCCCTTTATCAATAAGCCAGATGATATCGTCTTTAGCTCCGAATTTGATGCGTTTCTTAATGAAATCTTGTAACTTCTGGGCATCAGATTTAAAGAACACAGGTGCCTTTTCAATGTATTCCCGATAGCATGCATTGGCTATGATATTATCTGATTGATAATTGTGCAAGAAGGCACATGGAGAAAGTTCTATTTGTTGTTCTCTGATTGTCTCATTATAGTTTGTCAACATATAAGCATAAGACCATGCCTGATATGATGGGTGGGTAACTTCGCTTTCTCCGTGTTGGAACCGGGTTTGAACCACTCCGGACTTACTTGATAATTTGGCCTGTTCCCATTGCTTAAGTTCAATGATGACTATGTTTCCTTTCTGATTCTCATCTAATCCGGAAATAATAAAATCGACTCGTTTAGAAGTTAATGGTATCTGGTATTCAATTGCAATGCTGGAAGTGTCCGGTATGTCTGGCGTATCAATGACCTTATACATATACATCATTGAATTTCTCCATGACCTCACCTCGTTTGGAGAAGTATGTCTTCCGAGATGTGCCATAAATGCATGATCTATCTCATCTGCAATGTTTCCGTTGAAGACATCTCTTATGAATCCTTTTTTAGAAGCATGGTAAACAATCATAGTTCAGTATATTTTTTAGCGTTTCCTTTTGACTTGTCTACTGGATATTTCTCCGCATTCTTTGCAAGTTTTGTCAATATGATTTCTTTAAGGTCTAAATCATATTTATGTGCTATAAGAAATGCATAATTCATTATATCGGCCAGTTCCTCTTTTACTTTATCAATATTGACTTCTTGGGCATTTTTCCAAAGAAAAGCCTCATTTAGTTCCGAAGCTTCTATCGAAAGTGCTAAGGCTAAATCTTTTCCATTATGGAATTGATCCCAATCTCTTTCTTGTGTGAATGAGACGATTCTTTCCATAATTTCTTGCATTTCGGATTTGTTAGTTTTCATGGGCTTTCTATTTTTGTGAAGAATATGTTATAACTTGATTGTGTGACAAAGGTATAAAAGAATTCTCTAAAAATAAGAAAAACCCCGTCACTTATTGTGTTTTCTCTCGAATAACTTTACCTTTGTTTCATTAACTCAAAACCGGTAAGTCATGAAATACAAATTATTAGTTCTTGATGTGGACGGAACCCTGCTCGATAGTGAAAAGAAAATCAGTAAGCGCACGTTGGCCGCCTTGTTGAAGGTGCAACAGATGGGCGTGCGTATCGTGCTGGCTTCCGGCAGACCGACGTATGGCCTTATGCCTATTGCAAAAACTCTGGAACTGGGCAACTACGGAGGCTTCATCCTCTCCTATAACGGTGGGCAGATTATCAATGCCCAAAACGGAGAACTCCTGTTTGAGCGCCGGATAAACCCCGAAATGTTGCCTTATCTTGAAAAGAAATCCCGCAAAAACGGATTTGCCATCTTTACTTATCACGAAGATACCCTTATCACCGATACACCCGAAAATGAGCACATACGCCGCGAAGCAGAACTGAATGGACTGAAGATTGTGACGGAAACGGAGTTCTCGATAGCGGTGGACTTTGCCCCATGCAAGTGCATGCTGGTCAGCGATGACGAAGAAGCGCTGGTGGGCTTGGAAAACCACTGGTGCCGGAGATTGAACGGAGCGCTCGACGTGTTTCGCTCAGAACCCTATTTCCTCGAAGTGGTGCCCTGCTCCATTGATAAATCCAATACGCTGGGCGCTTTGCTTGAGAAACTGGGTGTCAGTTCGGAAGAAGTCATCGCCATTGGCGACGGAGTTTGCGATGTCTCCATGATACAATCCGCCGGGCTGGGCATTGCCATGGGAAACGCACAAGACTCTGTAAAGGTTTGTGCCGACCGGATTACCGCATCCAATGACGAAGACGGAGTGGCGGAGGCGGTAGAAAAGGCCATCCTTGCCGAAATCCGCCCCGCCGACGTACCCCTGGAACAACTCAACCAGCGTGCACGCCATGCTCTGATGGGAAATCTGGGCATACAATATACTTACGCTTCCGAAGATAGGGTAGAGGCCACCATGCCGGTGGACGAACGCACCCGCCAACCTTTCGGCATTCTGCACGGAGGTGCCAGTCTGGCACTGGCGGAGACGGTTGCCGGACTGGGCTCGATGATACTTTGCAAGCCGGACGAAATAGTAGTCGGCATGCAAGTCAGCGGAAACCATATTTCTTCGGCTCACGAAGGAGACACGGTAAGAGCGGTGGCGACTATCGTGCATAAAGGCCGTTCCTCACACGTCTGGAATGTAGATGTGTTTACTTCGACGGCTAAACTGGTATCTTCGGTGCGCGTGGTGAATAGCATATTGAAAAAAGGATAGGGATGGACGAATTAGTCAATGGACAACAAGAACAATTTCAGGAGCTACCACTTGAACCCGGGAAGAACGAAATTGGCGGCCAGACCGGGAAGAAGAAAAGCACCGGGAAAATAGTAAAAAGAACTTTCGTAGGGGCTGGCTTGGCCTTGGCGGTCTACTTTGTGTACTCCATGTTTTGTGTGTTCATCTTGCCCGACCGCAACATTCAGCAAATCTACCTGGTGCCCGAAGATGCGGCATTCATCATTCAATCGTCGGCTCCGATTGATGATTGGGGAAAGTTCAGGAGGAGCGCCACGTGGCAATGCTTGAAGAATGCGAAAGCTTTTGAAGAGGTTGCAAAGAACGTCGAGACGCTTGACGAGGTGGTCCGTAGTAATAAAATGTTATTGTCGTTGGTTGGTAAGCGGGATATGCTGATTTCAATCCATAAGGTGCGTGCCACCGACTGGGATTTCCTGATTGTGCTGGATATGCAGAAAGCCTCCAAGTTGGATTTATTGAAAAGCCAGCTTGAAACGGTGCTGGTGATGGCTGGCAATCAGGTGACTAACCGCATGCATAGTGGCATAAATATCCTTGAGATGCATAATCCCGATACGCAGGATATTTTTTATTGTGCCTTTGTGGACAATCACTTTATAGGTTCCTATACCTCTTGGTTGGTGGAGTCCGCCATCAATTCGCGCAATACGCCTAAAATAGGGCTCGACCATTCTTTTATGGAAGCCCGGAAGTTGGTTTCCGGCAAAGGACTTGTCCGGGTATTTGTCAACTACGAATATCTGCCCCAGTTCATGACTATTTATCTGGGAGCCGGGAACGAATATTTGGATCTGTTTAGTAAGTCCATGAGCTTTGGCGGACTTTATTTCGATACGGACAGACACCGGATGGAGGTGAAAGGCTACACCTTGTGCAAGGATACCGCCGACCCGTATGTGGCGGCTTTGTTAAATTCGGGTAAACATAAAATGAAAGCGCACGAAATTCTCTCCGCACGAACCGCCCTTTACACCAATATCGGCTTTAGTAATCCGGTGACTTTTATGAAAGAACTGGAAAATGCACTTTCCCTCCATGACAAGCAATTGTATGATTCTTATGAAAGCTCACGGAAGAAGATTGAAGGGCTGTTCGGCATATCTCTGGAAGAGAATTTCCTGAGTTGGATGTCGGGAGAGTTTGCCATCACGCAATCCGAGCCCGGCTTGCTGGGGCATGACCCCGAACTTATCCTGGCTATTGGGGCTAAGAACATGAAAGATGCCCGTGAAAACATGGAGTTTATTGAAAAGAAAATCAGGCGCCGCACCCCGCTCCGGATTAAAACGGTTGATTATAAAGGCTTCGATATCAATTATGTAGAGATGAAAGGCTTCTTCCGTTTGTTCTTCGGCGGGTTGTTTGATAAATTCGAGAAGCCATACTATACGTATGTGGACGATTATGTGGTGTTTAGCAATAAGGCTTCATCCCTGCTCTCGTTTGTGGAAGATTATGAGCAGAAGAATTTGTTGAAGGACAATCCGGGATTTAAGAAAGCGTTTTCGTATTTGAATTCAAGTTCCACGGTTTTCTTGTATACGGATGTGCAGAAGTTTTACTCTCAGTTGAAGCCGATGGTGAATGCGCTCACTTGGAAGCAAATGCAGGCTGATAAGGAGATTTTGTATTCGTTTCCTTATTGGACCATGCAGATTACGGGAGAGGGCCGGTCAGCCTCCCTGCGATATGTGATGGATTATAGTCCGTACACCCCCCAAGCGGTTACGGCGGTTGATGCCGACGAAGAAGATGAAGCAACGGGGGAAGACTCCATACTGAATGAAGAAGCTGATACCGAGAAGGAAATGATGAGCGAACTGGAGCGTTTCTACGTCGAGAAGTTTGAAGGCAATGTCCTGAGGGAATTCTATCCGGAGGGCGCGTTGAAGAGTGAAGCGGAAGTGAAGGAAGGGAAGCGTCACGGGCGCTATCGCGAATATTATGAGAATGGTAAATTGAAACTCCGCGGCAAGTATTCCAAAAACCAACCTAAGGGGACATGGAAATATTATACGGAAGAAGGGGAGTTTGAAAGGAAGGAAAAATATTGATAAAACTATGTTAGCATATACCTATATCGAACACGGAAAGTTCGGACTATTAGAGAAGCCGGTTCCCCGGCTCGAAGACGCCGGGGACGCCATCGTCCGTGTGACGCTCGGTAGCATCTGCACCAGCGACCTGCACATCAAGCACGGTAGCGTGCCTCGCGCCGTGCCCGGAACAACGGTTGGCCACGAAATGGTGGGCATTGTAGAGCAAGTAGGCCCCGACGTCACCTCCGTCCGCCCCGGCGACAGGGTCACGGTGAACGTGGAAACCTTCTGCGGCAAGTGCTTCTTTTGTCGGCACGGCTATGTGAACAATTGCACCGACCCCCACGGCGGTTGGGCATTGGGATGCCGCATCGATGGCGGTCAGGCGGAATACGTGCGCGTGCCCTATGCCAACCAAGGCCTGAACCGCATACCGGACACGGTGAGCGACGAACAGGCCTTGTTTGTAGGCGATGTGCTTGCCACGGGCTTTTGGGCTACCCGTATCTCGGAGATTACCGAAGAAGACACGGTGCTCATCATCGGCGCCGGGCCTACGGGAATCTGCACCTTGCTCTGCGCCCTCTTGAAACACCCCAAACGCTTGATTATCTGCGAAAAATCCCCTGAACGGATTCGTTTTGTCCGCCAACACTATCCGCACGTGCTGGTGACCGCCCCGGAAGATTGCCGAGAGTTTGTCCGTAGAAATAGCGACCACGGCGGAGCGGACGTGGTGCTGGAAGTGGCCGGAACCGAAGATACTTTTCGTCTGGCATGGGAGTGCGCCCGCCCCAACGCCATTGTCACTATCGTGGCCCTTTACGACCGCCCTCAGATATTTCCCCTGCCCGACATGTACGGAAAGAACCTGACATTCAAGACCGGCGGAGTGGATGGTTGCGATTGCGCCGAAATCCTTCGCCTCATTGAAGAGGGAAAGATTGATACCACACCGCTCATCACGCACCGATTCCCGTTGAATGAAATAGAAGAGGCCTACCGCATCTTTGAAAACAAGCTGGAGGGAGTGATTAAAGTGGCGATAGGGGAAAAATATAGGAGAAAATATAGGGGATAAAGATATGAAGTATAAAGTATAAGTAGATGCTCATAATTAGTTCGTATAGCAATAAATTATTTACGTGTGCTAAATTATTATCATTTATATATCCACCTGATTTTGAACTACTACTTAAAAGAATGACGATATGAATATTATTGAAATATCCTCTTTGACGCATCCCGGAGTAGAAGTGTTCAGCACCCTCACCGAAGCACAGTTGCG
>ENA-OPFT01000496-OPFT01000496.1-human-gut-metagenome-genome-assembly--contig:-NODE-496-length-23426-cov-2.997133_pt1 | contig 23426 bp, 19 predicted proteins | sample MGYA00241714_ERZ501560 | MGnify/ENA primary metagenome ERZ501560 (study PRJEB25962, sample SAMEA2042392) | human gut metagenome | biome: human gut; feature: human-associated habitat; material: faeces...
TTCGTCCCAGATACATCGATGTCGTAAACGCTGCCGCCGCCAAAACCAGCACGCCCGTCAGAGCAATCGCGATATCCAGCGCCGCCATCGGCTCTTTTCTGGCAGACCGGTGTTTTCGGTTTCTGCCGGATGCTGCGGTCGATGCGGACGCAGAGCGCTTTACAGTGCGGTTCTGACTGCTTTTTTCATGAAAAGTCTGACTGCTTTTTCCGGCAGGCTTTTTCACGCGGCGCTTATTGCTGTGCGCTGCTGTTTTGCCGGATACCTCGTCCCAGTCGTCGAGAAATTCTCCATCGTCCCAGTTCGACTTTTTCCGCTCGGGAATACGTTCTGCGCGCTGCGCCTTTTTTTTCTGTTCTGATACGCTCTTTCTGTCTTTTATCCCATGGGGAGCCGCTTTTTTGGCACTTCCCGTTTTTTTCTTCTTATGCTGTTCCTCCACTGATTCCCTCCTGGCAGCTTTCCTGTCGAAAATTGTAAACGTTTTTTCGTTGTGTATTTTTTGTCTAAATGGCACAATATGTTTATCCGGACAAAGACTTTTGTCACCCAAAAGAAAGGAGTTACGCTTATGATGTACATCCATTATTGCCGTCACTGTAAACGAATCCACATGCTGAACGGGCACAAAAAATACTGTCCCGCCTGCCGCGGCCATTTAAATGAACTCAAAATTTCCTATCTGAAATATGTCAATCTCGCCCCGGCAGACCGTCGTGCCTTCCGCGACCGTCTGGGTGATCCGGCGGAGCTTGCCGCCTGCACTGCAGATATGCGCCGCTCCTACGATTATGCGAAATGGCTGCAGCTGACCTCAAAGGTAGAACACAGCCATTCCCAGAACTATGCAGCATATTCCCACTAATTTGCGAGCAGTCAGCTTTTCATGAAAAAACACCGCACCGCAGACCGGAACCAATACATAGCCCAGCGAATCAATGACAGGGGCGTTGAAAAAATCCACGCCCCGAAGTCCCATAATACTTAAAAACACGGAGCCGAACATCAAAATATAACCCGTGATGACCCACGGATTCAAATATTCCCGAATCCAGCTTTCATAATGATGCAGGGCGCCCTTTTTTAATAAAACCTGGGAGACCGCCGCCACAAGCACGGAGCCGATCAGAAAGAAGTAATGATAATCAATCATGATTTTCCTGCTCCTTTCCTCCGTTGATAATCAGTGTCCCGACAAGCACCAGTCCGACGCCGATGAGTTTTTTCACCGTAATCTGCTCCCCGAACAGTAATACCGCCCACAAAAGTGACCATAAAAGCGCCATCGCCCGATTCGCATATGCCACAGACAGTTCCACCCGTTTGATGACCTGCTGCCAGCAAAGCGCATAGATGCCCAGCACTCCGATTTCTGCTCCGTAGAGCAGCAAAAATGTCCATCCTCTTCCGCTCTCCGCGGACTGCGCTGCGATTTTGCTGATGACCGTGGAGCTGGTGTAGATCAGCACGACAAGCTGCAGGATGGCAAAATCCCGTAAATTCAGTTTCTTTTTCATATAAAAATTCCTTTTTGGTCGCCGAAAGTGCACTCACGAACCCGCGCTAACGTGCTTTTCCGCCTGCTTACGCAGGCTGTTCGTTTGTTACCGGCTTTCGCCCATCCGCCCATAAACTTCGTTCATGGGCTACTGTCGCCGCTCGTCAATCATGCAAGCATGTTGACTCGCTGTTGCTCCAGTATATCATCTTTCTCACGGATTAGGAAGATTTAAGATTCTTAAATTATTTTGAATCTTTTGACCCCTGTCTGGACAGTTGTGTGGCTGAATGCTAAGATGAATGTATCAAAACGACTTTTTACCGGTCAAAATTGACAGTAAACCATAAGGAGTTCAGATTTTTTATGAAAGAAAATAATTCTACCGCAGAAAACAGCAGACCAAATCAGCATTCAAAACATACCCATTCCCATACAAAAAGCCGTAAAAGGAGGCGTCGTTCTTCCTGCTCCGGGCGTCCGTCCGGACATGTGATTTTCGTCATCGTCTTTTCTATCATCCTCGTTGTAACGATTGTCCGGCTGTTTCTCTGGAACCGCGGCCGTCAGTCCGATTATAACCCAAATGAAACGACTACAGAGTTCGATGTTGAGGTTATGGATTATCTCCAGCCTCTCGATCCGGAAATGCTCGAAGGACATGAAGATGACGGGGTAACCACCGTTCTTGCCCTCGGAAACGACCTTCTGTCCGATGATCGCTCCGACACCGGTCTGGCTGCCCTGATGGAAAAATCCGCAAATGCCACCATTTTAAACGCCGCGTTCCCCGGAAGCTCCATTTCCATGAAGCATCAGGAATTTGACAACAGCTATCCGCTGGATGGCGTCAGCCTTTACTGGGTTGCGGCTGCTCTGCTCAACCAGAATTTCGACCTAATGGACGTCATCGTCCCGCAGATGAATTCCGAAGCTGCCGCGCAGGCGCTCGAAACTTTAAAGAGCGTTGACCTTTCCAAGGTGGACGACCTCGTGATCCTCTATGACCTGCAGGACTACAGGGACGACCGCACGGTTTACGACGAGGCAAACGATAAAAACCTGACAACTGTTTACGGCGCTTTAACCGCAACAATCAAGCTTTTTCAGGAACAATGCCCGCATATCCGCATTTATCTGCTCTCCCAGCCCTACGGCACCTTCACGGATGCAAACGGCAAAACCATCGATATCGACCGCGATGATCTCGGCAACGGCACGATGGTCGATTACCTCAACTGGGAAGTCGAAGCCTGCCGCAAAAACGGCGTATCCTTTATCGACAACTACTACGGCGCGATCACAATGGAGGATACCGACTGCCTGACGGACGGATATCATCTGAACCAAAAGGGTCGTGAAAAAATCGCAGAGCGGTTTGGAAAAGTATTTAAACAGTAAATGGATCTTGCAAACAAACCGGGAGCCTGTGCACACTGCGCAAGCTCCCGGTTTGTTATTCATGACAATAGAATGCTCGCAGAGCGTGCATTCTATTGTTTACTCTTTTATTTTATTCGGCAACATCTGATAGTGCCGTTGTCCGATATGCCGTCCGACATGCTGCAATCATGCTTTTCCAGTCCTCTGATAAAACGCAATCATTAACGGCATCGTATAAATGATCGGAAACGCGTACCTGGGCTGCCCCTGAATTTGCGGTGCCAACAACACAAACAAAAACGAAATCACCGCAGGAAGCATTACAAAGAATGCTCTTTTATTTTTTTCCAGCCGTATAAAATGCAGTAATACAAACATCAGAATCACATAGAATGCCACATTGCTGAACATTCCGATAACCGGCGCTGTCGTCAGTAAGCTGTACAATTTTACCGTAACATTCGACACACCTTCCATTTTTTCAGGGATTTGGAAATTCAGCCAGCTATAGTATTCCTTGTCATATTCCAATTCCGAACCAACCAGACAATTCTTATTATAAACCACGTTATCCACATAGGGCGCAAACACATAATAATTCTGATTCCAGGTTGCTTCTACATAGCAAAGCGGATGTCGGAAAAATTCTTTCAGCCACACCTTGAAATACGCAGTAAGATCCCCCGTCGAACCAGAACGATAAGTTGTTTTTACCGGATCGGCTGTCATCGGTTCATAAATTTCTGCCAAGGAATCGTAATCCAACACCTTTGCAATAATTTCACGTTCTTCCTCCGATATCTCATCCCCGTATTCTTTTACATAGCGCGCTGTCTGCTGAAACGGCAGCGAAAACATTTCCTTCGGAGAATCCTTTTCCACATGATAAACCTGTGTAATAATTCCTTCCACAACAAATACCAGAACAAACGGCAGGCACACCACAATCAATTTTCTGCCAGCTGTACGCATCCACTGCTTCCATGCTGCACTTTTTTCCCTTTTATCTGCTTCCGGTTGGCGAGAATCTGCCGTATCCTTTGCACTCTTCATTTTATGTAAACCCATCTGTACAAGAACCACTGTTGCAACAACAAAATACAGATAAATCCCATTTTTTCGGCAAAGAATCATCAGCGTAGTTCCGACAATCCAAAGCACATTTTTCCCGATATGTTGCCAAAACTGACCACGCAAAATCATCCATTCTGCCATCAGACAAACGAGAAGCACCAGAAAAGCTGTATACAAATAATCTTTAATTGGAAAAGCCACATAGCCTGCAAAATACGGTGCAACACAATAAACCGCGAAGGTCAGTTTTCTAAGCCAGGCAACTGTATTCCAGCGCTTCATCAGTTCCAGTGTCCATGCAAGAACAGCAGACATAATCAGGGTCTGCATCAGGACAAATAAAAATAAACCGGCATTCGAACTACCGAGTTTTACACCAAGTCGAATAAAACTGCCAAACAGCCAGGTATGGAAAATCGGCTGAGCTGTCGTGTATGTTTCAAATCCATAATAATACCGCAGCTGTGCCCAGTTATCATAACTCATCGCACCTGGATACCTTAAAATCAGATGAACAAGCCATGCCAGCATCAGGATACCCCAGGTTATCCAAAAAGAAGATTTCTGATACATGGATACCCATTTTCCTTTTTTTTCTGCAACTGTTCCTGCATTTTCGGTCTTTTTATGCAGCATGTAATGCAATCCCTCGATCACATGAAGGTAAAAAAAGTACATCCCGACAAGCAGTACTATACTGCGAATCCTGTTGATCTGAAAGGAGTACAGAAGGGAAAGACTGCCTCCGTACCAATACGCCATACCACCAGTGTACATCGCAGATAAAAACGCTGCTAAAGCAGCATGCTTCTCTGTCGAAAAAAAACGCTTTTTTTGTGAAATCCACATATATCCAACAAATAATGCCGCCGTCAGCACAGTCAGGAAAAATCCCCTGGAACGAATTCCGAACTCAATCTGAGCAAACAGTGCATAAAGCCTTGCTAAAAGGACATTGCTGATTCCATCTATTTCATCATTTGCTACTCCAAGTTCTGTATTTAGCGCAAGTGCAGTCAAAAATGCCTGCAGAAACATCCATTCTTTACTGAATCGACAACTTTTTGGGTTATATCTATCGTCTGCTGATTTCATTTTATGTTTTCCTCATCTCAACCACTCTTCCCCCGTACATGGTACTCCCCGCCATAAACTAAGCAACAGGATTTCCACAGGTAACCGGAGCGGTTTTCTTCTTCGCAATCTCCACCGCTTCATTCCGGTACAGCTCATATGCTTCAATATCCGCGATTTTCGTCAGTCCGTTTTTTTGCGGATCGCCGGTATACGGAACACTCTTGTTCAAAATCAGATACTGGCAGTTGTACTCCGTCAAAAGCGGCGAAAGCGCATCCAGATCAATCGTATCCTCCCGCATGATCTTATAAATCGGATGCGTGTCCCAGTTCCACTCCCAGGACGCCTCCAGCATTTCCCGCCCGTACGGCATCTGCACCTCCGAGGTATACTGCCGCACATAGTAGATCAGCTCCTGCGGAAATACCGCCCAGACGCGCTCTTCCTCCTCCGCCGGCATGATCTCGTTGCAGATCGCAATCACGGAATTTGGAATATGATACCGGTTCTGCGCCTTTGACAGATACGGGCTGTTGTACACCGATTTTCCGGTCAGCACCAGCACCAGCGCCAAAACAACAAAGCCGATCCGGTAATGCTTTCCAAACAACCGGATCCCCGCATAAGCAATCACAACCGCCATGGGAAGCAGCCACAAAATCCGGTAATAGGTTTCTCCTTCGCCCAGCAGATTCATTACCGTCTTTGTAAACGGCAGAAAGAATAAAACCGTGATCACCAAAGAGCTTTCCACCAGCACCACACGGATCTGTTTTTTCTTTTCTGTCACCAGCAAATACAAAAGCGCAGCCAGAAAAAGTACCGGATACCAGCCGCTGCCGCAGTAATTCTGAAAAATTGTCACAATCTCTTTCAACGCAATCTCTCCTATCGATGCAGTTCACAGGTGTTTTGCAAACTGTCATCTTTCACTTACAAAACCAGCAGCAACGCCAGATAAATCACATTCGGAATGCAGCACAACGCCGTTTTCCACAAAATTGACCAGCTCCGGTATCGGATCGCTGCCACAAGTGCCGTAATGCCGAACAGCATCGCCGTCAGAAACGCACCCATACTCGTCATCATCGCCGCTGCGATATGATTGACTGCAAGCAGCAGCCAGTAGGGCAGCTGCGATCCCGTTTCTTCCTGCCTCTCCCTATTTTTTTTCCGCGCACATAGCTCCAACATCAGCCACAGCTCCACCAGCAAGATCAGGTTTGCCAGCACTGATTTTCCCTGCCAGGTCCGCGTCAGGAAAAAGGTTTCATTCGTATAGATCGAAATATTCCCCCAGATCTGCATAATGGAAACCAGCGTCAGAAAAATCGGAAGCTTTACAGAGCCATCGGAAAACAGCTTTCTGCCGATCTGAACAAACACATAATAGGTCAGCGGAATAAAAATCAGCGGCAGCAGTGTATGCGCCACAATCGTTGCATGAATGCCTGTCATCCGCGCCACATAAGCAATCCACAGCGGCAGCGTAGCCAGGGCATGACGGATATCTAAGTCCGTAGAAAGTCCAGTGTAGGGACGAATCCGGTTCAATACGCCGGTCTGATCCGCCAACACAGATTGAACTACATAATACGCATCATCCCCGTCAAAGGATGCATAGGCAAAGGCCATGTACATCTGATATCCCACTGATGCCAAAAACAGCAGCCAGAAAAGCAGACGCTCCGGATTTTGAACTGCCGTTCGCCGTATGCGGTTCCGTGCTCCGTTACCAGTGCCCGAAATCGTCGATTTTCGCAGACTGCACGCTTGCGCCTGCCCCGCCTGCTGCTGATTCACGTCCTCATTCCGCCCAGTCCGCTTCCGCAAGTCTCGTTCCCGCAGAAGCGTCCAGATAAATCCCGTCGCAGCCAACACTGCAAAAACCGCAGTTGTCAGATATACCAGCAGGTTCATCCCATAAACTTCTTTTACCATCACCGGCACAGCGATCAGCTGAAACACCGCCAGCTCACTCAAAAAACCTGCCAGATACAGGTTCAAAATCTTTTCTCTTTTCTGCCCAATTCCTTTTGTCCAAAGTCCGCCGATCCCGACCGGGGCAATTCCAAACACAAACAGACATCCCAATGCTTTCTGCAGCATATTTTCCTCTCATTTCTGCGCACGTTTTTTTGCGCATGCCGAGTTTGTGTCAAGCGCGCAGACACAAATCTCGCGATTGAAAAATTTTATTTTTCAATCTTTATTCCTCCCCATACCGCGGTGTTGTGTCGTACCAGTCGTCCCAGATCACAGGGTAATTATAACTCATCGCCAGTGTCCTGATCTCATCAAACGCCTGCCCATAATTTTCCGGATGCAGTTCATTTTCACCGGTTGTAAAGCACTCCGTGATATACCGGCAGACATTTTTATGATAATGCATATAGTCCGCATAATTGTTCAGATTACAGATAATATCTTCTTTTCCCAGAAAATTGAACACATGGACATTTTCATAGTTCAACAATCGTTCCGTCATATATTCCAGTCTGCCAATGACCGCCTCCAGCTCCTTTTCCCGCGTTACATCGTTCCAGAACAGAATACTGTAGGGGGGATAAAAAATATAAAACTCCGTCTCCGGATGGGCTTCAATATACGGAAGAATATTTTTCTGCAGATTTTCCTCCACTGCATCCTTAAAATAATCCGCCGCAAGCGCTTCCTCTTCCTGCTTTTCCTCTGCCGCCTCGTAGTACATCAGCACGTTTGCCTTGTTATAATATTCATCCGTCCACCACGGCTTATACAGCTCCGCCCAGTCCGACGCATCCTTTCGATCCGCCAAAGGGCGCAGAATGTAATCCAGCAGCACATCCTTGTTCAACAGATATGGAACATCATTGAACACGTTATCATCATACAGATAATCTGTAACCGGAAACTTGGTTTCCTCCGGATCTGCTGAAAATGTGGACTGATCCACCGCCATGTACACAGCCTTGACCTGATCGCCCTTTGCGTCAAATACCAGCTGCATGATGTTGGACAGATCCTTCGGATAAGAACCGTTATAGGAAAGCTTCTGGGTTTTCATTCCCATCAGCTCCTCAAACCAGTCTGTGTTAAAGCTTGCAGTCATCGAGGAACCGATCAAAATACCATCGTAATCCATATGCTTTGCCAATCCCGGATTCTGATTGACCTGGTTATCCACCAGATACGGGAACCACGTAAGGGGCTTATGATACTGAAAAAAAGGATCGACCCAGATCACCAGTGCCATACATCCTGCAAGTCCCGCCAGAAAAATGCCCAGAAAACCGGCAAGCCAGCGCTTCGGCTGCATTTTTTTCTGCTTTTTTTCTTTTCCTTCGTTTTCTTCCATTCTACTCTCCATTCCGCAGGCGTCTTGCGCCGAAGGAATCGCGAGCAGGACTTCCAGTTCTGCTCTGCGATCATAGCTACTTTGTGACGCCTGCGGCACAAATAGCAGTGCGAAAAATAAGCGATCACGCTTATTTTTTCACACTACTCCTCAATTTAAGCCAAACCGGCACCTTCTAAAACCGATAATACAAAAAGCTGTTTACACCGCTTAATGACACCACACACCAGATCATCAAAAATGCCGTCACGAACATCGTTTTCCCATTCGGTTCAAAGCTCTTTTCCCGCTCACCTGCGTTGCGTGCAAAAAAGACGAGCCAAAGCGCCACTGTCAAAAAGCCAAAGCATAAGTACAGCTCGCTTCCCGGCAGACGATCCAGATGTAAAATCTTGATCACATACCAAAACTCTTCCAAATTGAACGCCTCTGTGATCTGAACCGCCGGAGCTGCAAAGCCACCGTCGATTAACCGTCCGACAAACTCACCTGCCTGTGACAGATTTGCAGAACGGAACAGCATCCATGTAAAGTTCAAAAACAGGAAGGTCAGAGCGACGCAAAGCACATGTTGGACTGCAGAAAGTACGTCGGATTTTTTCGTTCCACTTTGAACATGCACATCCGCCGCACACTGCTGCCGTGGATGCTTTCGCTGCCATGCCCGAGTAACCAGATACAGCGCACCATGCAGCGCTCCCCACAGGACAAAGTTCCAGCCTGCGCCGTGCCAGATTCCACTGACCAGAAATACAATAAATAAGTTCAAATACATCCGCGTTGTACCTTTCCGGTTGCCGCCCAGCGGAATGTATACATATTTTCTCAGGAAACGGTTCAACGTAATATGCCAGCGTTTCCAAAATTCAATGATGTTGGACGCCTTGTAGGGAGAATCGAAATTCACCGGAAGCTCCATGCCAAGCATATGAGCAATGCCCCGCCCCATATCGCAATAGCCGCTGAAATCGAAGTACAGCTGCAGCGTATAAAACAGCATCACCAGCCAGGCATCCGTGCCGGACAGCCCTGCCACATTGCCATAGCCTGCATCCACCGCCTTGCCGAAGGTATCAGCAAGCAGCACCTTTTTTGACAGCCCCAGCGCAAACAGATACAGTCCGCCGGAAAACTTTGCCCAATCCAGACGCTGCCGACCGATTTGCCGATACTGCGGCAGCATTTCCTGCGCATTAACAATCGGTCCGGACGACACATATGGGAAAAAGGAAACGAACAGGACATATTCCCTCAGGCTGCACGCCCCAACCTCTCCTTTATAAGCATCTGCCAGAAATCCAATCTGCTGAAAGGTAAAAAAACTGATGCCAAGGGGCAATGCAAGCTGCAGAATCGGATCCTCCAGCCCTTTCATCTGACTCCAGCCAGCCGATATTGCATTAAAATATTTAAAAAAGCAAAGTAATGCAAGATTTCCTGCAATTCCAATTCCTAACAAAAGTCTTTTCCGGGAGCTGTCACGTTCCATCCCATACTCTGCGCGCTCCATAGCACTCCCTGAAACACGCTCTGTAACACGCCCAATGCCACGCTCTATGGCGCGAAAAAAAGCATAATTCCATGCAATACTGCCCAGCAGCAGCAACAGATAATACGGACTCGCTGCTCCGTAAAACCACAGGGAAAAGGCAATCAGCCAGAGCTGCAAAAGCTTCTGGCGCTTTAGCCCCCAGAAGCCCAGCAGACACAGCGGAAGAAACAGCAGGATAAAAATATATGACTGAAATAACATACTCAGCTCTCCACTTTGATCACATGGTTTCGTTTTTCATAGCCTGCTGTATTCAGCTTCCAGACACTGTTTCCAGCCTCATCCTCCGAACACTTTTCAAAGCCCAGCTCTCCGTAGAATTTCCGTACCATGTTGTTTTTCGCCGTCGGATAATAGTATCCGTAAATTTCTTCGATTCCTGCTTCCTGACACCGTTCAACAAGCTCATCCAGCATTGCAAGCTCCATATCCCGTTTCAGGACGCGGCAGCTCATCAGCCACAGGCGGATATGCGCTGCTTTCTCTTCCTTTTGGGCGATCACAACAGAAACAACGCCGTTATCCCCGAACTTATCCTCCAGTTTTCCATATAAGGTAATATAAGAATCATCCGCCGCCATTTGTTCAATCTGTGCCTGTGTCATACGCTGAGTCGTTAAATTGAACTGATTGCTCTTATTGGTCAGCTGTGCGATTCTTGCCATGTAAACCGGTTCAAAGCTTCGGATCGTGGCTTTCATATCCAGGGATCTCAAATACTCTGTATAATCTGCAAAGGATGCCTGCGCCTTTTCGCGCTTCAAATTCGCCTGATACATCTCATTTCGCTTGCGGTCATCCTCCGAAAGCGACGTCACTTCAAAATAACCACCGCGATCCAGCACGCGGATATAATCCTCCGGTTTGCCGATCTCGGGCGCAGTCACGCCGGGTGCCTGCTGCCGCACAATCTCCCGCTCTGCCGGATTATCATCCGCAAACACAAGGCTGTCCGGCAAAATGTTCAACTGATGTGCAATTTCCAGAATATTCCGACTCTTCGGCTCCCAGTTTGCCGCAATGATCAGGAAATCCTCCGGCTTCAGCACCCCTGCCGGATGATTCAAGCCTGCAAGTGCATTTTCCTCTTCATTCTTGGACGCGACGTTCAACATCACGCCATAGTCTTTCAGTGACTTCACATAGGACTGAAATTCCGCATAAACCTGTCCCAGATTCGTTTCCTGTCCAATTTCCAGATTTTCCGGACCGTCATCCCCGACAATGCCTCCCCAAAGCGTATTGTCCAGATCCAGCACCAGCGATTTTTTATTTTTCCCATAAAGCGATTTGATGATATTTGCAACATTATGCGCCATCCACGGAATCGCTTTCAGACACAGACTATACTTGTACATGTGCCAGAAAAACGGCGCAGACCATTCATCCAGACCATATGCCGCAGACTGATAGCAGATATCATTGATCAGGAAATTTTGATGCTCTGCCGCATAATCTGCAAACATCTGGTTCATCCGGTTCACATACCAGGTTTTGCCATGAAAATCCGCACCATCCTGATTTCCCATCAAACGGTAATAGGGAAGTTCAAAGTTGTCCTGAATGATCGGACAATGCCAGGTATCCGCCAGCTTCTCCCACATCACCTGAAAATGTTCAAATTCCGATCTGAGCTTGTCTTCCACCTGTTCCTGTGAATCCTTTACCTCCGGCAGACTGCGCAGGTTCCGAAAGCTCGTATGAATATAAACCAGATCCGGTCCAAACGCGTTCAATTCTTCATTGCCGAACATCGCATCTTCCCAGTACATTCCGTACTCCGATTCATAAAAGGTCGGTTCAATTCCCTGATTCAGCAAAAACAGCTCCAGAATCCGGATAATATCATGGGTCGTAGAGCCTCCCAGCACCGCGATCTTCTTCGGAATCCGCTGGGTGTTCTCCTCCAGCAGACGACGCTTCAAGCTTTTTGATTTTTTTAAAATATATTCACTGTCAAATGGATATTCCAGTTCGTGCAGCATAAGTGTGTTCCTTTCTGTGGTTCTGATACTCTTTATCATACTACCAATCCCTGCTTTTTAACAAGCAGGGATTGGTAACCGTCTAATTTTCAGGAATTTAACATGGTACTATTTATAAAATGTGGACTTGCCGTGCCATCTCTTAAGGTTTATTTTTTAGGCTATATTTACGGTTTGTGCGACTTACTTACGACTTGCTTACGACTTTATTATAAAGTCTTATGCATTCCTCGCCAAATCAATTACCAATATTATCTGTGAACTTCCTGAAAAATTAACTCTCGACAACTTTCAGGTTTAGTCCTGAGAGTCATCAATGCTACGAACGCAATAAAGTTCTTCGCGTCAGTCTTGCTCCCTTTGCATGGATTTTCGTTACATCCTCCCATGCTTCCGCAAAAAGAACTGTACCAATCTGCTAAATAAATTTTCTTACTATTTTACTTTTTCGAATAAGCCATGTACATACAAAGCTAAACAGCAAAATACAGCAGATATAAACAGAGCATGCAAATATTCCGAATGTCCGCTCTGCCAGCTGCAAATACAGCTTCAGGAACAGCTTCTGACCGATATGCTCCAGTAAGTATACGCCAAATGCACAGCTGCCCAGACATGCTATGATCCCGGCTCCTCTGATATTCGTATGCATTACAAAAAATCTGCGGACGCCAAGATAAACTGCACAAGCCATCAGCGGGATCATAAGATTCAATACGGATTCATGATATTCCCCACTCAGCTTTCTGTCAGCAATCACCATAACTGCAGCTACTATCACACTCATTGCCAGACCAGCCGATAGCTTCCATCCGGACAGCTGTCGGCATTTTTCTGTACTAACTGCTCTTTCCAGAAAATATCCCAGCAAAACATAAAAAACATTATTCTGCAGTACAAAAAAACTCATCGGCATAGAATATCCCGTAAACTGTCCGATCATAGACACTCCAACTTTAACGATCAAACCCAATCCCAGAAAGTATTTCATGCAATCCAAACCCACATTTCTCGCAATTGCCCCAAGAAATGGAAGCATCATCAAAATTCCTATATATTCATACAGGTACCAGTAAGAAGTCTGAATCTCATTTTTCAGCAGCTTCTCCACAAATATAGGTATATTATAGATCCGAATGATTCAGAACGACCATCACTACCGCTATGATCCGCAGCATTTCGATATGAAGCTTTTTATTCACACTGTTCTCCTTTATTTTTATGCTGGATTCATCCTATCTGTAATTGTTATCTGATATTCATTCCGTTGTCGTAACCATGTCTTTTCCATAAAAGTTTCCGACAACTCTATTGGTAAATGCTTCCGGATTTTTGATGACCGGCATATGCATCAATGGCCCCTGCTCCGGATTTGTCGGACACAGATATGCTTCTTTAATGGAATCATCCCGCAATATTCTTTCCTGGGATTCCATTTGTTCCTTAAAATCTGCTGCCTGACCGCTTGCAATATAACTGCAGGAGCTGTAAAATAACGAATCCTTCAGATTTCCCCTAAATACCAGGCACAGAACCAGGCAAACAAATACCGCCGGAACTGTGATACATTTATGATAAATTTCTCTTTTTTTCATGGTATGACGCAGTTCCAGTTTCCGCAAGATCCAGCCCTCTACATAGATAACGGAAGAAACTGACGTTAAAATAAACGTCAAATATTCCATCGTTCCAGGTCCTCCGGACACCTCCGTTGCTGCATAGAGCTCCGGTGCGTACATTGCCGCATACACGCCAAACATATAACCCACCCATAATACCGGATATTTAAACTCAAATTTCAATTTTGCTTCTGAAAGACATTCCCATGCTACGACTGCCACAAAGAATAACAGCACAAATAAAAGTGAAGTCTCCTTCCAATAATTTGCAACATTTACAGCCCCCTGCCACAACGCTTCTACAATCGTGAAAGCTGCTTTTCCTACGCTAAAGCCCATCTGCTCTCCGCCTACTCTGGCTGCATTTCCGGGTGCTGTAACCTGAAAGTACAAAGCGATCATTCCGGCAAATGTCGGGAATGCAAATACCCCTGCACGCTTTTTATTTTTCACGATCACAAACATCAATACATAACTAAATAAAACCAGAAATGCCGAATAATAGCTGCTCCCTCCGATTGCGATCATTCCCAAAACAGAAAAGATAATATATCTGAATTTGTCCGTTCTTAAATATTTCAGTAAAAATCCAATCAAAAGCATTGCCAAAACATGGGGCATCATATAGTGGATTACTCCAACATACCAGTACATACCGATTCCGGAGCTTGGAATCCATTGATAAAACATCAGCAGGATCAATAATGTGACTACTCCGCCTTCATACCATTTTAAGCCAAAATAGTTTGTAAAAACCTCATGTACCATATAATAAGTGGCTGCAATCATTGCCAGTGTCCAGAACACAGGTACGATCCAAAAACTTCTGTATACAAAGACCTCCGGCATCAGCGTAAATATAAAAACACTGAACCAGTCTCCATTCCAGACCTGGCACATCTGATTTGTCGTTTCCAGACCTGTCCGGAGCACTTCGATCACAGAATGCGTATGAAGCCACATCTGATGGCTTGCTGCAGAATATCCGTAGTCGTCCCCCGAAGGTCTGGCGATAAACGCCAATAACCAGTTGGGTACCATCGACGCTAAAAACGCGATTCCCACAGCTGCTGCTATTTTCTTTATACTAATCCATTCTGCCAGTTTCTTCACCGTAAAAGCCTCCGTTTTTTCTGTCTTTTCAGTTTTATCTGTGCTTTTATTCCCCATCTCCGATCACTTATCCAACTCTTCATAATAACGAATTTTATTTTTTCCGTAATACTCCGCCGTTCCAAATCTCCAGGTTTCGATTTCATCTGTCGTAAACAGTTCCGGAGTTTTCGGCGGCTCCTGGATTAAAATCAGATCTTCGTCCGAATTTTTAATGGTCTCAATATTTTGTTCTATTGCATCTGCATATGCCCGCGCTTCACCGCTCCTGACTGCATTTACAATTGCTGCAGAGGTTATTTCTTTCGGCGCTGCCAGGGATACCAGTAAAAAGCATAGAACTGTCATTCCTGTACAAAAGCCATACCATTTTAAATGAGAATCGGCGTTCCAGTACAGTTTTTGTTTTTTCTGAATCCATCCGATCCAGTAAAATTCAAGAACAACGGTCAAAATCAAAAACATATCATACATAATGTTTTCAATTCTTCCCGTTCCCCACTGTCCGAGTGCAAACAGCTGTGGTGCATACATTGCAGACAGGAAACAGTATCCTGCCAAAGTAATGACTCCCGGAAGCGGAAAACCAAATTCTGTTTTAGCGGCTATTGCCCATAAAACAGGAAGTGCCATTAAAATCAAAAATACCCAGAAAATCCCGGTCCAGTCTCCTGCGATATCCTGTATACACAGTACAAAGGATTTTAAAATAGAACCAATTACACCATAGGACACGATCTCACCGGATTTTCCCTGCCTGATCCAGTTTCCGGGAGCCACTACATTGATGCAAAATGCAACCAGCATCGCTCCTCCGGGAAGCGCCAGATACTTTAACAGATCCTTCCGTTCTATCCACAATAAAATCAAGATCACATATCCTGTAACCACATTTCCGATCAACGCCGTCACAAGATTTCCGCCGCCAACCATAACTGCCATCCATGCTGCCAATACACTATACAGCACTCTTTTTTCTTTTCCGACAATCGCATGTATCAGAAATGCCGTGAATAAAAGCAAAAAGCTGAATGCTCCGGTATAATGAATTCCTCCGTTCCACCAGTAAAAAGCAGATACTTTGGCCGGTGCAAGCTGCAGTGCTAAAATTGCCAGCAGGCATCCCAAAATCCCTGCCTCCTTTTTTCCGGCACCAAACAATGTATGGAAAAATTGATACGAAAAAATCAGCACAGCTATACTCAGTAATCCGGATAACAAAGCTGGTGTCAGATGATAATACTGTTCTCCCCAGATCCCTGGCTGAAGTGCCATGAGAAAAATAGAAGAAAATGTTCCCTGCCAGCTTCCAAAGGCATCTGCCACTGTTTTACATGCACCGCCAAACGCACCTAAAACGCCTTTTCCATGCACCCATGCCAGATGACTGTTTGCACCATATTCAAAATCATCTCCCTGTGGATAAACATACTTCCCGGACCATGCAAGCATAAGCCAGGTTATAAAGAGCACTACGAGTAAAACTGAAAACAGCCATTTCCAGTCATCTTTCTTTTCCACTGTTTCTTTTTTCAACACATGCCCACAAATCCAGCCGGTTCCATCTATCACAACTGCAATCCACCAAAGGGTTGTCAAAATCTGAAGAAAAACTCTGACAGAATTAACAGATTCCATATCTCCGATTCTGACTACAACAGCCAGATAACAAAACCATACGGAAGCCGTTCCAAAGAATATCCGAAGCAGAGCCCCCTCATATAAACTTCGATCTGAAATTCTGACTGCTATCACGATAGCAACTAAAATTGCCGCTGCTGTCAGGAACAAATGAAATACACCGAACCATTTTTCTGCATAATAGATAAAATAATAGGCAGATACAGCCGGCACTTTAAATACAGAATAAGAAATAACCTGATCCTGTGCTCCCAATGCCAAAAACAGGAGCAGCGGAAGCAATATTGCTCCCGCTATCCACCACACTTTATTTCGTACCGTTCTCTTTTCCAGATTCATTTTTCGTTTTCTACTTTCCACTAACCTTATTCTTTCGTATCTTTCCCCACAATCTGCAGTCGGAATTCAAAATCCCTTCTGTCCTTCACGCCAAGATTATGCAGGATAAGGCCCGCAAACAGGGACTGTATTGCAGCTAATCCTGCAAATCCACAGGCGATCAGTGTCGGAAACTTCGGCACCAGACCAGTCTCCACATACTCGATTCCAACCGGAATAAAGAACCCAACTGCAATCACAAACAGCAACAGCGCCAACAGCCCAAAAAATGCAAAGGGGCGATACTGACGGAACATCCGGAAAATCGTTTTCAGCACGCGAAAACCATCCGAATACGTATTTAACTTGGATTCGCTGCCCTCCGGACGGTCACGGTATGTGATCACAACATTATCTACCTGCATATTGTTATAAACCGCATGAATCGTCATCTCCGTTTCGATTTCAAAGCCACGGGACAGTACCGGAAATGTCTTGACAAAACGGTAGGAAAATGCACGATATCCCGTCATAATATCCCGAATATCCGATTTGAACAGTGCATTGATCGACGCACGGACAAGACTGTTTCCCATATTATGGAAAGGACGTTTATTCTCTTCAAAATACGTTGAAGACAGCCTGTCACCCACTACCATGTCTGAGTTGCGCTCCAGCACCAGGTCCGCCATTTCCCTCGCATTTTCCATCGGATAGGTATCATCACCGTCTACCATAATATAACACAGTGCATCAACCTCCTGAAACATTCGGCGGATTACATTGCCTTTCCCCTGCTTATATTCCTGCCGTACCACTGCACCGGCCTTTTCTGCCAGCTCTGCTGTGCGGTCGGTAGAATTGTTATTATATACATAAATAACAGCCTCCGGAAGCGCCGCTTTTGCATCCCGGACAACCTTTTCAATCGTTTTTTCTTCGTTATAACAGGGAATCAGTACCGCTATTTTATCCATCAGCGTTCTCCTTTTCTTGCTTTTTGTGCCAGATCCAATGCATAGACTGCCTGTTTTTCTATTGTGCGATTTTCAGAAATATAAAACTCAATTGCATCTTTTTGTTCCACGTCCTTGGATATTTCTTCCAAGCTTGATCTGCCAGGATGGAACAAAATCTCCAACATTCTGCCATCATGTTCCGCTTTATTTTCCATTGCAGAAAACAGCTTGACAATTCTTTTTTCGTCCATGTGTCCACTCATAATCAGTCCCCAAAGATACATTGGTGCCAATCCTGCTTCTTTGAACCTCTTTTTTTGTATTGATGAGCAAAATTTCAATAACATGTTTTTGATGAAATTGACCGGACGAAACGTTTTATATAAAGATATTTTTTTCAAAAAAGGCATCATCGGTTCTCTGGAATCTCTGATGTACTCTGGTTGCCATTTCTGCTCTCCAATCACTTCAAACAACGCATCTGCTACAACCGGTATCATATGCGTATGCTGATGACTGTCAATACGAATAGCTTTGAAAGAAAGTTCTGGAAACGCGTCTACAACAGTTTTGATTTGAAGTTCAATTTCTTTTTTTAACTGATTTTTAAACTTATTGCGAGAAGGAAGAAAGGAAATAAAAAAGAGTTTTTCCCAAGAAAGTTTAAAATGTCCATCCCTGTTCACAAGATCCGGTACATTTTCCGCACCTGCCAGACTGATTCCCTCTAATAAATTCAAATGTACTGATATTTTGGGCTGCCAAACAAACTCATCCTGCTCCCTGCGATACATATTCACACATTCCTCAAAGCAGCTCATATTTGCGAGCACACTGATACTGTTCAATTTTCCATCTTTTAAACAATCCAGAATATCCCGGCTTGCATGAACGGATTCCCCAAAGTCATCCGCATGAATATCAATCGTTACGCTCATTTTTCTGTTCTTCCTCTGCACTATCCTCTGCATCCCGCAGGATCATGGAATCCACGATATACCGCGGACGCCCTTTGCTCTCCATATAAATCTTCCCGATATATTCTCCGATAATCCCCTGTGACAAAAGCGTAATGCCGCCGATCAGACAGGTCGAAGCCACCGTTGTCGTCCAGCCGGCAACAACCGCACCATTTGCCCAGTCCACGATACAGGAAATAAACAGTCCAATGCTGAACAAAAAGGTCAGAAATCCAAGGATTACGATCATCTGCAGCGGTCTGGTGCTCATGGAAGTGATTCCATCTACTGCCAGCGTCATCATCTTTTTCAATGTATATTTCGACTGTCCGGCTTCTCTTTCCTTTACATCGAAATAAACAATATCCGACTGGAAACCCATCGTCGGAATCAATCCCCGCAGAAACAGGTTTGTTTCATGAAATTCTGACAGCGCATCCAATGCCTTCTTTGACATCAGGCGATAATCCGCATGGTTCGTAATCGTCTTGCAGCCAAGCACATGCATCAGCTTGTAAAACAGTCCTGCTGTCGTCTTTTTGAAAAATCCGTCGGTATCACGGTCATTGCGCACGCCATAGACAATCTCACAGCCATTCTGATAACATTCCAGGAACTGATCCAGTGCTTCAATATCCTGCTGCAGGTCTGCATCAATTGTCACAACCGCATCCGCCTTGCTTCTTGCAGCCATCATACCTGCCAGAATCGCACTCTGATGACCGTAGTTGCGGGAAAAGCTCAGGCCCGCATACTTGCTGTTCTGGCGCGTCAGCTCATAAATAATCTGCCAGGTGCTGTCCTTACTGCCATCGTTGATAAATAAAATCTTGCTCTTATCCGAAATCGTCCCCGCCTGAATCAGCCGATCCAGCTTGTCCAAAAGAACCGCTGCCGACTTATGCAGAACCTCTTCCTCGTTGTAGCAGGGAACAACGAGATATAAAATGGTGTTTGTTCGTTTCATAGTCCTTCTATATCCTTTCAACTATCTCTGTCCATCATAGCGCATCTTTTCGTATTCGGCAACAACTGCAACAGGAACCCGTCCCTTCCTATGCATCTTGACTCCTCTTTTTGGGTTTATCTCATTTCTCTGAAATATCTTTGCAGTTAATTATTTTTACCTTTCACTTCTGGGAACTTCGATAACACTTTCTTTTCCAAAAAACTGTTTTACAACTGTGTTCGTCCATTCCTTCGGATCTTCCATCACTTCCATATGCATCAAAGGTCCCTGATCAGAGTTCATAGCAGGAAGCTCCACATTTTTCAATTCCGAATTTCTTAACAGAGAAAATCTTTCTTCCATCTGTGCTTTATAATCATCCGCCTGACCAGATTCAATATATGTATAACATTCATAGCTTGTAGATTCTTTCAAGGTTCCCTTATTCGCAATTAAAATACATCCTGCTATTTGATAAGAAATACAATTCCTGTAAATATCGCTATTCTCTTTTGATCTATCTTGATTTTTTTATTGATCTTTTTTTTCATTTTATTTCCTTCGATAATACCCAGCATACCACTCCGCAAACGCTGTCAGTCCCACTTCCAACGGTGTATCCGGTTTAAATCCGAAATCCTTTTCCAGCTCCGATACATCCGCATAAGTCTGATATACATCGCCTGGCTGCATCGGAAGAAATTCTTTTTCCGCTTCATTGTCAATCACTCCGGCTTTCCTCAGACAATTTTCCAGTGTTTCGACAAAAAATTTCAAGCTTACCGGCTGATGATTTCCGATATTATAAACCTTCACTCTCACCCCATCTTCATTAGCGTCCGGAGCCTTTTCCATCACTGCAGATACGCCTTTAACGATATCGTCAATATAAGTGAAATCACGGTACATATCTCCGTAATTAAACAGCTGGATTTTCTCGCCCTTTACCATCTTATTCGTAAATCCGAAATACGCCATGTCCGGTCTTCCGCAAGGGCCATATACCGTAAAGAAACGCAGTCCCGTGCATGGAATCCCATACAGCTTGCTATATGCGTGGGCAAGGAGTTCATTGGATTTTTTCGTTGCCGCATATAAAGAAACCGGCTTATCTGTCTTATCCTCTGTCCGATACGGTACTTCTTTATTTAATCCGTAAATTGAGGAGCTGGAAGCATAAACCAGATGCTTTACGCCTGGCTTTCCGTCATCATAAGAATGCCTGCAGCATTCCAGAATATTATAAAATCCAAGGATATTGCTCTCGATATAAGCATCCGGGTTCGTGATCGAATAACGCACACCGGCCTGTGCCGCCAGATTCACAACAATTTCCGGTTCCCATTTCTGAAAAATCTGTTCCAGAAAACTGCGGTCTGCGATATTTCCCTTATGAAAAGAAAAATTATCCCAATTTTCCAGCTCTTTCAGACGATATTCTTTTAAGCTGACATCATAATAATCGTTCAGATTATCAATACCGATCACCTGAACTTCTGAATCTTTCTGCAAAATATTCTTTGCAAGATTCGAACCGATGAAACCGGCCGCACCGGTAATTAAAATTACTTTTTTCATCTCTTTCATCTTCCAATACTGTAATATTCCACGCCTGCAGCTTTCATCTTTTCCGGATCAAAAATATTTCTTCCGTCATAGACAAGCGGTGTCCTCATCAGCTGTTTAATTGCTTCCGGTTCAACTTTTTTAATTTCTTTCCATTCCGTAAAGATAAAGCAAATATTTGCATCCTTTAATGCTTCTTCAATCTGATTCGTATAGGAAATAGTTCCTTTCTCAACCACACCCTCTGGAAACTTCTTTTTGAAATTGTTCATTGCTACCGGATCGTATGCAACGATGTCTGCACCATTCTTTAAAAGAAGGGCGATATTATCAATCGATGGTGCTTCTCTCAGATCATCTGTTCCAGGCTTAAATGCCAGTCCCAAAACTGCAACCTTTAAGTGTTCAAAACTGATCATTCGATTGCTAGCCTTATAAAAAAGTGCTGTCTTCTGATCTGCATTGACATCCACTGCAGCTTCCACTGTACGCAGCCGATATCCGACTTTTTGTGCCTGAAATTTCAATGCTTTTGTATCTTTCGGGAAACAGCTTCCGCCGTATCCAATCCCCGCTTTCAGAAAATTTGCTCCAATTCTCGCGTCATAGCTCATTCCCTTCGCAACGTCTTCGATATTCGCCCCGATTTTTTCACAAAGATTTGCAATATCATTCATGTAAGAGATTTTTAATGCAAGAAAGTCATTGCAGGCATATTTTGTCATTTCAGCAGACCGTCTGTTCATCGCAACAATCGGCAACTGAAACGGTTCATAAATTTCCCGAAGCAGTTTTTCTGCCTCTTCACTTTCTGTGCCAATGATAATTCTTGCCGCATGCAGCGTATCATGTACTGCAGAGCCCTGCGCCAAAAATTCCGGATTCGATGCTACTTCGATATGAAGCTCTTTTCTTACCAGAAAATCCTTGATAAACTGCTCTACATGATCATTCGTCCCAACCGGAACAGTTGATTTTACCACGACAAGACAATCTTTTTCCACATTTTCAGCAATCTGACGGCAAACGGTTGCAATATAGCTTAAATTAGCGGAACCATCCGGCTGCTCCGGGGTACCTACTCCGATAAAAATCGCGTCCGGATCTTTATAGGCACTTTTATAATCGGTCGTATAATGCAATCTTCCTGCTGCATTATTCCGCTTCATTAACTCCTCCAGACCATCTTCGTAAATCGGAGATACTCCGGATTCCATCAACTTTACTTTATTTTCATCCACATCGACACAGGTAACATCATGCCCTTTTTCCGCAAAACAAACACCTGCTACCAGACCTACATATCCGGTTCCTGCTACTACAAGCTTCATCTTTCATCCTCCATTTTTTCTTTATTTATATTTTCCTCTACTTCTCGCATTCTTTTTTCATAAATTCCAACCATTTGAATCAATGTAGTAATTTTTTGATTCTGTTTTGAAACAATTGATGTCAATGCCATCAGTATACATAACATAAAACCTATACATACAACAAATAATGCATACATCGGTGTTTCAATTCCAGATAAATGAGCTAATACAACTAGCAATTTAGGAAATAATACCATAATTGCCATTACCAGCCCTGCCAAAAGCCATAATAATGTGTATTTCAATGAAAGCGATCTTTTTTTCAGTAACAGCAAAACTATTATAAAAAAAATAATAACACCTGTAATTAAAACTCCCTGTAGTTGTGTATTCATTTTTTTCTCCAAAACTAATTCTACAAATAAGAATAGCTAATGATACTTTTATCATATAATAAACTGACTTTCCAAAACTAATTGAACTCTCTCCACCATGTCGTTCGCACATTTTCACCGGCACTTCTGCAATTTTCCCCTTATGCATTGCTACCGCAACTATAGACTCTGGTTCTGGATAATCCTGCGGATAGTCTTTAGCAAAAACCTGCATAAACTCTTTATTCACTGCTCGAAATCCACTTGTAACATCTTTTATTTGTTGTATGCAACATATTGATACCAACATTCCTAATATTCGAATTCCTATCCTTCTACTTCTCGAAGACTGAAATCCTTCTTTTTTTAAAAATCTAGAGCCTATAACTACATCAGCCGTTCCAGAGACAATCGGAGCAATTAATGTATCTAAATACTTCGGATCATGTTGTCCGTCACCATCCATCTGTATCGCAATATCATATCCATTTTCTACTCCGTATTTATACCCGGTCTGCACCGCGCCTCCAATTCCAAGATTTACTGGAAGACTAATATATGTAATACCTAAATTTTTCAAGATTCTTTCCGTCCTGTCTTTGGAACAATCATTTATAACAACATAGTCAACCGAAGCTGCACTTTCTTTTAATCTTTCAACTGTTTCTTTTATATTTTTTTCTTCATTATATGCTGGTATTATAACTAA
>ENA-OPFT01000504-OPFT01000504.1-human-gut-metagenome-genome-assembly--contig:-NODE-504-length-23243-cov-2.240297_pt1 | contig 23243 bp, 16 predicted proteins | sample MGYA00241714_ERZ501560 | MGnify/ENA primary metagenome ERZ501560 (study PRJEB25962, sample SAMEA2042392) | human gut metagenome | biome: human gut; feature: human-associated habitat; material: faeces...
GGAAGATTTGTCAGGTATGGCAGTTGCCGAAGGTATCCTGACTGCCCGCGGTGGTATGACTTCGCATGCGGCAGTGGTTGCTCGTGGTATGGGTAAGTGCTGTGTGTCTGGTGCAGGTGCCTTGAACATCGACTACAAGGCGCGTACAGTGGAAGTGGATGGTGTACTGTTGAAAGAAGGTGACTATATCTCCTTGAACGGAAGCACCGGTGAAGTATATAAAGACAAGGTGGAGACAAAAGCGGCTGAGCTGTCCGGTGACTTTGCGGAACTGATGGATTTGGCAGACAAATATACGAAGCTGCAGGTTCGTACCAATGCGGATACTCCTCATGATGCCGCAGTAGCACGTAATTTTGGCGCTGTGGGTATCGGTCTTTGCCGTACGGAACACATGTTCTTTGAAGGCGAGAAGATTAAAGCCATGCGCGAGATGATTCTGGCAGAAAATGCAGAAGGGCGCCGCAAGGCTTTGGCTAAGATTCTTCCCTACCAGCAAGCTGACTTCAAGGGAATTTTCAAGGCAATGGAAGGCTGTCCGGTGACGGTGCGTCTGCTTGATCCTCCTTTGCATGAGTTTGTTCCCCATGACCTGAAGGGACAGCAGGAAATGGCAGATACGATGGGCGTGAGCCTCCAGTATATCCAGCAACGTGTTGAGGCACTTTGTGAGCATAATCCGATGTTGGGTCATCGTGGTTGCCGTTTGGGAAATACATATCCTGAAATTACACAGATGCAGACGCGTGCCATCCTGGGTGCTGCTTTGGAATTGAAGAAGGAAGGTGTTGAAACCCATCCTGAAATCATGGTGCCTCTGACCGGTATCTTGTATGAGTTCAAGCAGCAGGAAGAAGTGATTCGTGCTGAGGCTGCCCAGTTGTTTGAAGAAGTGGGTGACAGCATCGACTTCAAGGTAGGTACAATGATTGAGATTCCGCGTGCCGCCTTGACTGCCGACCGCATTGCTTCCTCTGCCGAGTTCTTCTCATTCGGTACGAACGACTTGACTCAGATGACATTTGGTTATTCACGCGACGATATCGCTTCCTTCCTCCCGATTTATCTGGAGAAGAAGATTCTGAAAGTAGACCCGTTCCAGGTACTCGACCAGAATGGTGTAGGACAGTTGGTGCGCATGGCTACTGAAAAGGGACGTGCTATCCGTCCGGATTTGAAGTGCGGCATCTGCGGCGAACATGGCGGTGAGCCTTCTTCTGTGAAGTTCTGCCACAAAGTTGGCTTGAATTATGTCAGCTGTTCTCCGTTCCGTGTGCCTATTGCACGTCTGGCTGCGGCGCAGGCTGCCATTGAAGGCTGATTTCAATAATACTGAATAATGACATTTATGGGCTGCATGCTTTACTTGGTAATGGCATGCGGCCTATTTTGTTGGAAAAAACTGTAGTTTCTATTAATTTATTTGTATTTTCTTTAGTATATTTGCTTCCCATAATTTTATAGTTTCCAATAAGCAAGCAAAAAACGATGATATTGACAATTACGGCAGCATACGATGTTTGGACGAATGGCTTCTATCAGAATAATGAAGCATTGGTATATAGTTTTGGGATAATTGTCATTCTGCTTTTGGTCATCATGATAATCATTTCCATCAGCAAGAGCAAAAGGTTGAAGACGTTGCAGCGCATCAATGAGGTTGCCGAAGAATCCAACCAGCTGAAGAATGCTTTCATCGCTAATATGACTCACGAAATTCGTACTCCTTTGAATGCCATTGTAGGCTTTACAACTATGCTTGCCGAAATGGATGATCTGGACAGAGAAACCCGTATGGCTTTTCTGAAGGAGATTAATGATAACAAGGACTCGCTGCTGCAACTGGTCAATGACTTGCTGGACTATTCGAAGATTGAGGCAAATACTCTGGAATATAACGATGGAGAAGTGGATGTAAACGCGCTGATTGATGAAGTCTGCACGACGGAGAATATGCGCTCGCATCCCACGGGCATTCAGGTGGAGTTTGTAGAACGGTTGCCTCAATGCCGTTTGGTGGTGGACCGCGTGCGTTTTGCCCAAGTCATAGGTAACTTGGTGAGGAACGCCTTGAAGTTTACGGAGATGGGCAGTGTGAAAATCGGTTGCAGGAGATTGAGCAACCATAACTTCTATTTTTATGTGGCAGATACAGGCTGTGGTATCGATGAAGTGGGAAGACATGCCATCTTTGAACGGTTTGTGAAGATGAACTACAATATCAAAGGTACGGGGTTGGGGCTTTCCATCACCAAATCTATTGTGGAGCACTATGGGGGAGGTATCGGTGTGGAGTCTAAGAAAGGGGAAGGCTCCACCTTCTATTTCACGTTGCCTGCCGGTATTGAATACAAAGAGTACGGTAAATTTTGATTTGCCAGTCCAAGAAGGCTCAATCAGCCATTTTCTTCAACTTCTTGAAGTGGCGGATTACTTCCAGATAATCGCGGTCGGTGCAGGCATTGAATTTATTCCATAAGTCACCCATTACAACGGCACCACCGAATCCGTAATCCTTAATCTCCAGTATGTTGTCGGGAGTAATGCCTCCCAAAGCCATGACTCTACTGTCTATGACCTTACTTTTTCCTGCTTGCCGCAACTCTTCGGCTGTGAAGCCGGACGTGACTCCGGACTTTGTGATGCAATTATATATCGGGCTTAGGAACAGATAGTCATAGAAATGCTTCTTGTTCTGCACTTCGTCCAGTGAATGGCAGGTGCAACTGATGTGGCCCGAATAGTCGTGGGGCTCTTTGGGATTGCGGGTGTTTAGATGAATCCCCATCAGGCTGAACTCTTCCTGCAGGTAGAAGTGCTCATGGGTAATGATGCGCTTATGGTATTTTTCGGGTATCAGCGTTAAAAGCCGTTCTGAATACATGGCGGGAGTTTCCGGCTTCCTCAGATGTAGAATATCCAGCCCCTCTTCGAATAGTGCCGTGATAATCTTGTCTTCTTCCACAAAAAATGTGGGTGCTGTTACTACGATGAGTTTCATTTCTTTTGTTTAACTTTTAAGTTTAGCAAAGTTAATGAATACTTATGGTAGAAGCCAAAGAATTTCTTTAAAATATGTTAGATGGCTATTTTAAACAAGAAAACGCATTCTTGAACCTTAGTTGCTCAAGAATGCGTCATTAACATGTTTAGTGGGACCTTGTTACTTATTTCAGTCTTTTACCTACTACATCCCAGTCGATGATGCTCCACAGTTCGTTCACATGGTCGGCACGGCGGTTCTGGTAATCAAGATAGTAGGCATGTTCCCACACGTCGAATCCGAGTAGCGGAACAAGACCGGCGCGTACCGGATTGCTACCGTTGGCTTCTTTGGTGATGTGGAGTTTGCCGTTCTTGTCGGCAGACAACCAAGCCCATCCGGAGCCGAACAAGCCGACAGCTGCCGCGTTGAATTCCTTCTTGAAATTCTCAAAGCTGCCGAAGTCGCGTTTGATGGCTTCTGCCAGCTTGCCGGTAGGCTCGCTGTGGGCAGGCTTCGGAGCAAACTGTAAGAAGTATAATGTGTGGTTCAACACTTGTCCTGCATTGTTGAAGATGGCACCGTCCGGTGCTGTGGCAACAATGGTTACCAGGTCTTTGCCTTCAAATTCCGTTCCCGGAACGAGGTTGTTGAGGTTGTTCACATAGGTTTGCAGATGTTTACCGTAGTGGTAATCTATGGTTTGCTGACTGATTACAGGTTCCAGTGCATTGTTGGTGTAGGGAAGTTTTGGCATTTCGTAAGTCATAACTGTTATCATTAAAATCGTTAATATTGTATTCATAAGTTTCAATTATTTAATTTTGGAACTTTACTATATAAACACTATAACCTATAGAAATGTTCGTACGTCTCCGAAGCTTTTTTTATCTTTGCCTCCGTAAAAACAAAGGAAGAAAAAATATCATCATTTTAAGATTATACGGATATGCCCGATTATATAGAGGAACTGAACGAAGGACAACGGAACGCGGTGTTATACAATGACGGTCCGTCACTGGTGATAGCCGGTGCCGGTTCGGGAAAGACGCGCGTGCTGACCTACAAGATTGCTTATCTGCTGGAGAATGGCTACCAGCCTTGGAACATTCTGGCATTGACCTTTACCAACAAGGCGGCGCGCGAAATGAAGGAGCGTATAGCCCGTCAGGTGGGGCCGGAGAGGGCGCGCCATCTGTGGATGGGAACCTTTCACTCCATGTTCCTGCGCATTCTGCATGTCGAGGCCGGGTATATCGGCTTCACTTCGCAGTTTACCATTTACGATACGGCAGACAGTAAAAGCTTGATACGTTCCATTATCAAGGAAATGGGGCTGGATGAGAAAGTGTACAAGCCGGGGATGGTGCAGGCGCGTATCTCGAATGCCAAGAATCATCTGGTTTCTCCGGCAGGCTATGCCAACAACAAGGAGGCTTACGAAGGAGACCGTGCAGCCAAGGTTCCGGCGCTTCGCGACATCTACCAGAGATATTGGGAGCGTTGCCGGCAGGCAGATGCGATGGACTTCGACGATTTGCTGTTCTACACATTCCTGCGGTTCCGGGACCACCCCGAGGTGTTGGCGCGTTATCAGGACCAGTTCCGTTACATTCTGGTAGATGAGTATCAGGATACCAATTTTACACAGCACAGCATTGTGCTGCAACTTGCCAAGAACCATCAGCATGTCTGTGTGGTGGGGGATGATGCACAGAGTATCTACTCCTTCCGTGGTGCCGATATTGACAATATTCTCTATTTTACGAAAGTATATCCCGATACGAAGGTCTTCAAGCTGGAGCAGAATTACCGTTCCACCCAGACCATTGTCCGCGCGGCCAACAGCCTGATAGAAAAGAACCAGTGGCAGATACGCAAGGAAGTGTTCTCGGAAAAGGAGAGGGGAGAGGCCATTGGTGTGTACCAGGCATACAGTGATGTGGAAGAAGGGGATATTGTGGTGAATAAGATAGCTGAACTGCGGCGTGAAAAGCGCTATGCCTACTCTGATTTTGCGATACTCTACCGTACCAATGCGCAGAGCCGTATCTTTGAGGAAGCCATGCGCAAACGCAGTATGCCTTACCGTATTTACGGAGGCTTGTCGTTCTATCAACGCAAGGAAATCAAAGATGTTATCGCTTACTTCCGTCTGATAGTGAATCCCAATGATGAAGAGGCTTTCAAACGTATTATCAATTATCCTGCACGGGGTATCGGAGATACGACAGTGGGAAAAATCATCGCTGCCGCCACCGGGCACAATGTCAGTTTGTGGACCGTGCTTTGTGAGCCGTTGGCGTATGGCTTGAACTTCAATAAAGGTACGGTGGGAAAGTTGCAGGCATTCCGCGAACTTATATCCGCCTTTATCACAGATGCTGCGGAGAAGAATGCCTACGAGATTGGTGCCGACATTATTCGCCAATCGGGCATCATCAATGATGTGTGTCAGGACAACTCTCCCGAGAATCTGAGCCGTAAGGAGAATATAGAGGAGCTGGTGAACGGTATGAGTGATTTTTGCGCCCAACGGCAGGAGGAAGGAAACCCTAACGTGTTGTTGGGTGACTTCCTTTCGGAAGTTTCCCTTCTTACCGACCAGGATTCGGATAAGGATGGGGACGATGAGAAGATAACCCTGATGACTGTACATTCGGCCAAGGGATTGGAGTTCAAGAATGTGTTTGTAGTGGGGATGGAGGAGAATCTTTTTCCCAGCGGCATGGTGGGTGACTCTCCCCGGGCATTGGAAGAAGAACGGCGGCTGTTCTATGTAGCTATCACACGTGCCGAAGAACACTGTTTCCTATCGTATGCAAAGACGCGTTTCCGGTATGGCAAGATGGAGTTCGGCAGTCCCAGCCGTTTCCTGAAGGATATAGATATACGTTTCCTGCGTCTGCCTCAGGATGCGGGAATGTTCCGCAGGGTAGAGGAGGAAGCCGCCGCTTTCCGCAGGGAGAACGCCAGAGGCTTTGCGCCTGATAGGGAAGATGCTCCGTATGGAGGAAAAGAGCGTGTGTCTGTACGACCGAAACAGCAGATTATTGCGCCGACCGTTCCACGTAACCTGAAACGGGTGACGCCTTCTGCAAATACGGCAAGTACATCGCCTTCTGCCGGCGGGTCTGCCAATCGTGTACAGCAGGGACAATTGATAGAGCACGAACGTTTCGGCCTGGGTGAAGTTTTGAAAGTGGAGGGCGAAGGAGACAATGCGAAAGCCACCATCCGCTTCAAAAATGCGGGAGACAAGCAACTTTTGCTGCGCTTCGCGCGTTTCAAAGTTATAGGGTGATGAAATATTGTTTACAAAAGAACAACTTTGCAAAAGGGCGGTATCTGTTTTACTAAATCTTCTCCGGAGAATTACTAAAATGAGGAGGACGATTTAGTAAATCTTCTCCGAAGTTTTACTAAATCGTTGGAGGGGGCTTGTCAACCCCTTGTGGCGTGTTTGTTAGGATGGAATCATAAATGGTAAAAAATATATATATAATGACAAATAAAGACTTTTCCCTTTTCCCTTCTCCCTGCTATATCATGGAAGAAGGATTGCTGAGAAAGAACCTCGCACTGATAAAAAGTGTGGCCGACCGCGCAGGTGTGGAGATAATCCTCGCTTTCAAATCATTTGCCATGTGGCGTTCCTTTCCCATTTTCAGGGAGTATATAGACCACTCTACGGCAAGTTCCGTCTACGAAGCCCGTCTGGCATTGGAGGAGTTCGGAAGTAAGGCACATACGTACTCGCCTGCCTATACCGAGGCCGATTTTCCGGAGATAATGCGGTGCAGCAGCCATATCACTTTCAATTCGCTTTCGCAGTTCCACCGCTTTTATCCTGTAGTGGTGGCGGAGGGAAGCGGCATTTCCTGCGGTATCCGTATCAATCCCGAATACTCTGAGGTGGAAACGGAGCTTTATAATCCCTGCGCACCCGGTACTCGCTTCGGTGTAATGGCCGACCCGCTTCCCGAAGAACTTCCGGCGGGTATTGAAGGTTTTCACTGTCATTGTCACTGCGAGTCTTCTTCCTACGAGCTGGGACACACATTGGAGCACTTGGAAGGAAAATTCTCCCGCTGGTTCTCACAGATTAAGTGGTTGAATTTAGGAGGCGGGCATCTGATGACGCGTAAGGATTATGATGTAGAGCATCTTGTCCGTCTGTTGCAGGGCTTGAAGGGGCGCTATCCGCATCTTCAAATCATTCTTGAGCCCGGTTCCGCTTTCACTTGGCAGACCGGTGTGCTGAGCTCGGAGATAGTGGACATCGTGGAAAACCGCGGCATTCGTACCGCCATTCTCAACGTTAGCTTTACGTGCCACATGCCGGATTGCCTGGAGATGCCCTATCAGCCTGCAGTGCGTGGAGCGGAGATGGGCGATGCGGGTCCTTACGTCTATCGTCTTGGAGGAAACTCCTGTCTGAGCGGCGACTATATGGGACTGTGGAGTTTCGACCATGAGCTGCAGATAGGGGAGAGAATCGTCTTTGAGGACATGATACATTACACCACTGTAAAGACGAATATGTTCAATGGAATTCACCATCCGGCCATTGCAATGTGGACAAAAGAAGGAAAAGCTGAAGTTTTCAAGCAATTTTCTTATGAAGATTATCGTGGGCGAATGAGTTGATAATCAAAAGTCTGCTTGTATACCTGGCGAAAATGTACACTTTTCTGTGTGAAAAAAGTCTGCGGAATGTTTGCAGGTTTAAGGAAAATATCTACCTTTGCATCCGCAATCGCGGAAATAGCTCAGTTGGTAGAGCATAACCTTGCCAAGGTTAGGGTCGCGAGTTCGAGTCTCGTTTTCCGCTCAAAAGAAAAGACCAGTGTAGAAATACATTGATCTTTTTTATTTATCATGGCGTGAATGTAGAAAACGGAAGAAGGTCAAATCAATAAATATTGATATACCCTCCTCCCGCTGTTTTAGTCAAATCATCCGCAATGGAAATATTTATTGACCAACGCTAACATTCCTTCCGGATTATCTTTCAAGTCGTTACGTAAAGTCAGATCGTTATAGCCAGTTAATTTGCTGATGATTCCATCAATCATAGTAGGGCTGAACACATTATGTTTTTGGAATATTTCGCGCTGTTGCTGCAAACAGGCTGCAGAAGCCGTACAGCTATCGGGAAGCTGGGTCAATGCCTTCAGTTTGTCTGCATTTTCTTTCTGATGAATATTGACGTTTACGTAAGTTTTTTCTGCAATGTCTAGTGCATTTTCTATTTCAAAACCATGGCGGCAGGCTACAGCTAGTCCTGCTATCAGTTGGTAGAGATCGGCCGATCCGTCCGGTGATCGCATTTCCACCGTTTGTTTTTGTGTGGTATCATAATGGCTTTCCGTTTCCAGTGGATTGGCAGTCATGCACATATCTGTTTTAGTTGCCCATCCTAGAGGTACGCGTACCAATACTGAACGGTTGCGGTCACCCCAGCAAATATTAGTTGGCGCTTCCTGATGGGGAACCAGGCGGAAATAAGAAGTAGGATTGGTGTTACCGAATGCAGTGATGGATGGAGCAAGTTCCATCATGCCGGCAATAGCTTTGCGTGCTGTTTCTGATAAAACACCTTCTTTCAACATTTGGTTTTGTCCATCTTTCATGATACGCATGTGGATATGCAATCCGGAACCAGCTTTTCCTGTAGTTATTTTAGGCGCGAAAGTAATGTTATAACCATGTTTATAGGCCAGATTACGTATAATCCATTTGGCAATCATCAATTGGTCTGCCGCATTTTCGGCATTGACAGGCAGGAATTCTATTTCATTCTGTTCATATATCATGCCATTCAAGGTAAAATTACCTACTTCGGAGTGTCCATACTTTATTTGTCCGCCTGCTTGTGCAATATAGACCATGCACTGGGTACGGAAATCATTGAACTTGGCGTATGGTGCTGATTCATGATAACCTTTCTGGTCTGTTGCCTCGAACATATTTGTATCCGGAGCAATTACATAGTACTCCAATTCTCCCATAGCCTGAAATTCCATGCCGGTTATTTTATTGAATGCCTTGCATGCTTTGTGTAAGGTATGTTCGGGTGAACTTTCCAACGGCTTTCCATCCTTGTTAAAGAAAGAGCAAAGCATGGAAAGTGTGGGGATCTCGGCAAAAGGATCTAAAAAAGCCGTCCGGAATCGGGGAATTACATATAGATCACTGCTGCCCGCCTCAATGAATGGAAATAGGCTGGAACCGTCCACTCGCTCCCCGCAAGTCAGGATAGCATCTAGATATGCTTGGTTGTTGATAACGAAATTCAATGTCTTCAGTCGTCCGTCTCCGGCGGGATACATAAAGTTGACCATACGGATGCCATTCTGCTGAATGTATCGTTTTATGTCTTCTTTGGTAAACTCTGCACAAGGTTTTTCTAGAAATGCCACCAATTGGTTAGGGTTCATTATTAATTCTTTATTCATAGCAAAATTGGTTGTTTTTTGTTTGTTATTGGGTTAACTTTCCAAAGATAACAAAAAGTTTTCTGAAAATCCTATGAAAAGTTCATAGATATTTTCTTTCATACTGAGTGATATTCTCTTTATCTTTTTCTGTTTGGGAGAACATCGTTTTATAATTTGTCCTACCTTTGCACCGCTGTTTTAAAATATAAATAAGAGAATCATTATGGAACCGATGCATAAAATTAATAAAGTAGAGGTCCGGAATTTACAGATCGAAGATTACATCCAATTATCACAATCATTCAAACGGGTGTATGCGGATAAGGATGTGTTTTGGACACACGAGCAAATAGAAACGCTTATCCGAATTTTTCCGGAAGGGCAAGTAGTAACGGTGGTAGACGATAAGATAGTGGGATGTGCTCTTTCTATTATTGTAGACTATGATATGGTAAAGGGAGATCATACCTATGCCAAAGTAACTGGTAATGAAACTTTCTGTACGCATAATCCGGAAGGGAATATTTTGTATGGTATCGAGGTGTTTATCCATCCGGATTATCGCGGTTTGCGTCTGGCACGCCGTATGTATGAGTACCGGAAAGAATTATGCGAGAAACTGAATCTGAAAGCGATCATGTTCGGTGGTCGTATTCCTAATTATTATAAGTATGCGGATACGATGCGTCCTAAGGAATATTTGGATAAGGTGCGTTCCCGTGAGATTTATGATCCAGTATTGACATTTCAGCTTTCCAATGATTTTCATGTGCGTCGTGTCATGAAGAATTATCTTCCCAATGACGAAGAATCCAAGCATTGTGCCACTTTGTTGCAATGGGATAATATTTATTATCAGGAGCCTACGCAGGATTATGTGGATAAGAAAACCACTGTACGTGTAGGGTTAGTGCAATGGCAGATGCGCCCTTATAAAACATTGGATGATGTATTTGAGCAGGTTGAGTTTTTCGTAGATGCCGTTTCCGATTATAAGAGTGATTTTGTTCTTTTTCCGGAATATTTCAATGCGCCGTTGATGGCCAAGTTCAATCATTTGGGAGAAGCCCAGAGCATTCGTGGTTTGGCACAATATACCGAAGAGGTTCGCGACCGTTTTATCAATTTGGCTATCAGTTATAATATTAATATCATTACGGGTAGTATGCCATACGTAAAAGAGGACGGAGGGCTTTATAATGTTGGTTTTTTAGTACGGCGTGACGGTTCATACGAAATGTATGAAAAGGTACATGTCACTCCCGATGAGATAAAGAGTTGGGGTCTTTCGGGTGGTAAGATGGTGCAGACTTTTGATACGGATTGCGCTAAGATTGGTATTTTGATTTGTTATGATGTGGAATTTCCCGAACTTTCTCGTATCATGGCCGATCAGGGAATGCAGATTCTGTTTGTTCCATTCCTGACTGATACTCAGAACGGTTATTCTCGTGTGCGTGTTTGTGCTCAGGCACGGGCTATCGAGAATGAATGTTTTGTCGTTATAGCCGGTAGTGTGGGTAATTTGCCGCGTGTACACAATATGGATATTCAGTATGCACAGTCTGGTGTATTTACTCCGTGTGATTTCGCTTTCCCTACTGATGGTAAACGGGCTGAGGCGACTCCGAATACCGAAATGATTCTGGTTTCGGATGTTGATCTGAATCTGTTGAATGAATTGCATACGTATGGCAGTGTGCGCAATTTGCGTGACCGCAGGCATGACCTTTATGAACTGAAGGTAAAGAAATAAAAAATGTTTCATTACGGATTACTTAGGTTAACGCTGGTTTATAGATAAGTGGTTATTATTTTATATTTCCACTTTACTTTTAAGAATAATCTGTGTTAATCAGAGTAATCCTGTGATGAGCTCTGTTATTTCGGAATAAAAGGAACTATGGGCCATTCAATAACAAACAGAGTTCTTCCTTGTCCGCTTTCCTGTAAATAGAGATTGCCCCCATGTCTTTTTATAATCTGCCGGCACAGACTAAGCCCGATTCCCGTCCCTTCTGTTTTTGTAGTAAAGAAAGGAACGAATATTTTTTCTTGTAACTCCATAGGGATTCCCCGCCCATTGTCAAGTAGTTTTATATAAAGTTTGTCTGTTACCTCCAGTGTTACTTCTATTTGTCCGTCTGTCTTTCCTTCCAATGATTGCATACTGTTCTTCAGCAGATTTAAGAAAACTTGAGAGAGTTGCTTCTCATCGCCCTCAATATATATGTCAGAAGGGGTACTGCGCAGAATGAAATGGATATGGGCATTCTCAAAATCAGATTGTAGCAACAGACCCAGATTGTGCAATGAATCGGTCAGTGAGAATCGCTTCTTTTTCGGTTCCGGCATATACGATAAGCGTCGGTATGATTCTGTGAATTCCATCAATCTTTCGCTCTGTTCACGAATCACTCCAAGTCCTCGTATTACTTTCTCGTCCGTACCGGGACGCAATGAAAGTGTTTGTGATAGGGAAACAATAGGAGCGATGGTATTCATTATTTCATGAGTAAGCACCCGGGTCAGTTTGCTCCATGACTCACTTTCTTTCTCACTTAGTTCATTGCTGATATCTTTGATAGCCAACAGGGTAATCGTTTCTGAATTTAGTTTCATCCGGTTCATGGATAGTGACAGCTGTTTTTTTGAGTTGGATTGTAAAAGAAAAGAATCTTCCACATTTCCATGGGCTATGAAATCTTTCAAGGCCGGATATTGCTCTTCCAGTTGGCGGAGGAATATGATTGGCTCAACTCCCAGTAAACGTAAAGCTGCGCCATTCACAAATATGACTCTCTTTTCGGAGCTCCACGCTAGCACTCCATTCGGTACTTCTTCCAGTAAAGAGTAATAAAAGTTCTCCTGTATCCGGCTCTGCGATTTCGTTGTGGCAAGCAATTCATTGATCCGGTTTAGTGAATGGCTCAGTGCATTCATTTCTTTATCTGCCGATTGCTCGTTGAACAATATCATGTTCTCTTTATCTTCCACCGCATCCAGAAATATCCTTATTTTGGTATTGAACTTATTCAACCGTTTTACCAAAGTTTCGATTAAAAAAAGCGAAAAGATGAATAGCAGACTGCCTAGAATGAGGGCGGTATGTGTAATGACAAGTGCGATCCCTGCTCCGGCCACAGCGATTATTAATAAGATGTAGCTCAGGATAACCATATATAGATGTTTGCTGAATACCATGATTATCAGAGCTTGAAGCGTTTTATCTTATTGTAAAGTGTCTGGCGGCTGATGCCTAACTGTTCGGCTGTTGCCGTCAGATTTCCATCGTTTTGACGGATAGCTGTTGCTATGGCCTGACGTTCCACTTCTTCCAGATTGGGTACGGTAGTGGAGAATTGCGGGTTCCAGGTTTGTTTTACGAAAATGTCTTTAGGACGGATGACATTTCCTTCACATAAGATGATCGCTTTCTCGATGGCATGTTGTAATTCCCGGATATTTCCCGGCCAATGATAAGAACATAATTTCTCCAAAGCATGTTCATGCAAGGAAATATCTTTTTTTTCGTATTTGGCGGCATAACGTTGCATAAAATAATCAATGAATAAATGTATATCGTTCCCCCGTTCCCGCAAAGGCGGAATTTCCAGGTGGATGGTATTCAGTCTGTACAATAAGTCCTCACGGAAAGTCCCGGAATCCACCATCTCCTGAATATTCTTGTTAGTAGCTGAAAGCAGCCGGATATCCACTGGGATTACTTTATTACTGCCGATGCGTGTAATTTTTCGGTTTTGTAATACGGTGAGCAACTTTGCCTGCATGGCTAGAGGGAGATTTCCTATTTCATCCATAAACAGGGAACTGCCGGATGCCGCTTCAAACTTTCCCGGCCGGCTCTCATAGGCATCGGTAAAAGAACCGCGTTCATGCCCGAACAGCTCACTTTCGAATAAAGATTCACTGATTGCTCCCATATCTACCGTTACCATAGTATGTTCCCGTCGTGTGGAAAGCCGGTGTATTTCCTGTGCCAGCATCTCTTTTCCCGTTCCGTTTTCTCCGGTGATCAAGATATTGGCGTCTGTGCGTGCCACTTTCACTACCATTTTCATTAACTGCTGCATGGCAGGAGATGTTCCCACAATCATTGGTGATTGGCTTCTATCGGGGACTCTGTTTTTCCTTTTCTTACCACTTCCGAAAGCTTCTTTTATTTTGCATATCAAGGTCCGGTTGTCCCAAGGCTTCAACAAGAAATCGGTCGCATCATTCTTTAAAGCTCTTACCGCCAGTTCCACATCCCCGTATGCCGTAAGCATGACTACGGGTAGTGCAGGAGCTATCTCGCGGATTCGTTTCAGCCAATACAACCCTTCGTTGCCGTTATTGATTCCTGCTGAGAAATTCATATCAAGAATAATTACATCTACCGGAGAGGTATTCAGAATAGACATAATTTGATTCGGATGATGGGCTGTCTTTATTTCGCTGAACTCCGTTTCCAGCAACAGTTCCAGCGAGGCCAATACTCCTTTATTATCATCTACTATTAAAATTGTTCCTTTTTCCATAGCATTTTGCTTTCAGAGGCTAAAGATATCTGCTTTTGACTGTTCCTGCAAATGAGGTGTCCAATTATTGGACGTTTTTTATTATTTTCTGTAATGCTTTTATTTACCGTAGGGGCGGTTTGACACTTGGAATGCGTCTTCAGTCCGTTTTATCCGTGCTTCAATATTTCCCTTGGATCGCCCTGGCTTTGCGGTGTTTATAATTTGGACGTTATACCGTCTAAAAATTGGACGATCAGTTTATGACTTCTTTTGTAACTCGTTGATTATTAGTATGTCGTTTGTTTTGGCATACCATTTGATCTCTATTCTGTGTCTAAACCAAAGTAAAATGAAAAATAATTTGATAATTGTGTGTTTGTTGTCGAGTTTGTCTTTGCCTGTGTGTGGGCAAAGTACACTGGACGATTGCATACGCTATGCCTGGGAACATAATCCCGGTTTCAAGAATATCCGGATAGACGTAAAGGAAGCACGTACAGACTATGTGGCTGCCATGGGTAAATTTCTTCCTCATGTTTCAGTACAGGCGGAAGTAGGCAGGCACATCGGGCGTTCTGTCGATCCGGATACCAATGGATACACTGCCGATTCGTATAATCAAGGGACTATAGGAATGGATATCACTCTTTCTTTATTTGAAGGGTTTGCCCGGATTAATCGTTTGCGATATACACATTGGACTAAAAAAGAGAAGGAATGGGATCATTTGGCAAAGCAAAATGATCTGGCTTATCAGGTAGCCGAAGCCTATTATAAAGCGGCATTGGATAAAAAGCTTTCAGAATTGGCCGCTGAGCAGCTTCGTTTGGGAGAACGTTATCTGAAGCAGACGGAAACTTTCGTAGAACTGGGCTTGAAGTCGCTTTCGGACTTGCAGGAGGTGAAAGCACGTCATCAAGGAGATGTGTTCAGAAAGCGTTCGTATGAAAAAAATCGTCAGATGTCTTTCCTTTATTTAAAAGAAATAGTAGGAATGAAAGAAGGAGATACTTTGTCTGTTTCCTTATCAGCTGGTGAAGATACACCCTTATTAATGCCTCAGGTAGAAATAGAGGAAATCTATTTACAATCTGTACACGCGTTGCCGGATTATAAACGGATGGAGATGTGGGAACGAGCAGCCCGTAAGGAGTATGCTGTGGCCCTTGGGCAGTTCAGCCCCACCATCTTCGCCCGTTTTTCATGGGGATCTGATTTTTATAATTCCTTGTTCTCGTTACATCAATTGCGTGACCATTGGAATAAATATATAGGAGTGGGTATTTCATTTCCTATTCTTAGCGGATTGGATCGGTATGCTGGAGTAAAGAAGAAGAAATTGAATTTGCAGCGAGTGCGGAACAATATAGAGGAAGAGAAACTGCATTTACGTAATGAAACGGAACAAATTGTACTTTCATTACATTCGGGATGGGAAGAACATCGACAGGCTGTCCTACAGGTAAAAGCCGAAACACAAGTGCTGAAAGAAACAGAAAGGAAGTGGGAGGAAGGGCTTGTTTCCGTATTCCAACTGATGGAGGCGCGAAATCGCCTGCTTGCCGCTAAAGCGGAAAAAATAAGAGTACGTTTGCAGTACGAACTGACATCACGACTGGCTATGTATTATCAAACAGGAAGTTTTATTAACCACTAAAAATATGGACACACTAATTGAACGTAAAAAGCGTTTCACTCCCAAGCAGATTTATGGAGGTACGGGAGTATTATTCATACTGGTACTCATTCTCTATTTTATTTTTCGTGATACCGGTTCTTCCATGACCATTGACAAAAGCCGTATCACTATCGCTACAGTTACAGAAAATGAGTTTAATGATTATATCCGCGTGATTGGCCAAGTACTTCCCAGCCGCATGATTTACCTTGATGCTATAGAAGGCGGAAGGGTGGAGGAACGCCTTCATGAGGAAGGAGCAATGGTAAAGAAAGGGGATGCGATTTTGCGTCTGAGTAATCCGTTGCTGAATATTGGTATCATGAAAAGTGAAGCTGATTTGGCCTATCAGGAAAACGAGTTGCGTAATACCCGTATCAGTATGGAGCAGGAACGGTTAAGCCTGAAGCAGGACCGTATCGGTATGCAGAAAGACTTTCTTATAAAGAAACGTCGTTACGGGCAATACAAACGGCTGATGGAGGAGCAATTGATAGCGAGGGAGGATTATCTCCAGGCTACGGAGGAGTATGAAGCGGCAAAAGAACAATTGTCGGTATTGGATGAACGGATCCGTCAGGATAGTTTGTTTCGTTTGACTCAGATATCCAGCTTGGACGAGAATATTATGAATATGAAACGAAGTCTGGCATTGGTACGTGAACGTCTTGAAAACCTGAAAGTGAAAGCTCCCATAGACGGACAGGTGGGTAATCTTGAAGCACAAATCGGACAATCCATTTCTGCCGGAGAACATATCGGCCAGATTATTACTGCTGATCTGAAGGTACAGGCATTAATTGACGAGCATTATGTGGAGCGTGTCGTTCAGGAACTTCCTGCCGACTTTACCCGTGACGGCGAGAATTATAAATTAGAAGTAACCAAAGTATATCCTGAAGTGAAGGACGGGCAGTTTCGTACTGATTTCCGTTTCACAGCAGGGCGTCCCGGAAATATCCGGGCCGGACAAACTTATCATATCAATCTTCAGTTGGGCGATCCTGTCAAGGCTGTTCTGATTCCTCGGGGAGGTTTTTTCCAAATTACCGGAGGGCGATGGATATATGTTGTGGATGAAAGTGGTAAATTTGCCGTCAGACGCCCTATTAAGATTGGCAGACAGAATCCTCAGTTTTATGAAGTGACTGACGGTCTGGCTTCCGGTGAGAAAGTTATTATTTCCGGTTACGAACTGTTTGGAGATAATGAGAAACTGATTTTAAACGAATAAAAAACACACGTAAGAATGATTAAAGTAGAAAACCTCTCTATGTTGTTCAGCACCGAGGAAGTGCAGACCAAAGCATTGAATGAAGTAACTTTCGAGATTGGAAAGGGAGAATTTGTCGCTATCATGGGGCCGTCCGGTTGTGGAAAATCTACCTTGTTGAATATACTTGGAACATTAGATACCCCTACTTCGGGCTCCTATCTCTTTGAGGGAAAGCGAGTGGATAAAATGAATGAAAACCAACTGACCGCTCTACGTAAAGGAAGTATCGGCTTCATCTTCCAAAGCTTTAATTTGATTGATGAACTGACTGTATATGAGAATATTGATTACTTCTGCGGCCTCTATATAAAGGACAAAGAGAAGAGACGCAAATGTGTTGAGGAGACAATGGATTTCGTGGATATTGCGGATTACAGGAAATTCCTTCCAAAGAAGCTATCAGGAGGCCTTCTCCGAAGACTGAATATTGCCTGCGGAATAGCGCATAAGCCAAAGCTTATATTTTTCGATGAACCGACAGTGGCAGTTGATCCACAGAGCCGCAACAGAATACTTGAGGGGATAAAACGTCTGAATGAGGAAGGCGCGACTATCGTGTACACCTCTCATTATATGGAGGAGGTCGAGCAGATCTGCGACAGGATAGTCATCATGGACAAAGGTAAATCTGTTGCAGTCGGAACAAAGGATGAGCTCAAGAAGATGATCAAGAATACCGAGACCATCAAGGTTGAGGTGCTTGGACTTACAGGCGAGCAGATGTCGGAGCTTCACAGTCAGCCACATGTGTATGAGGACGAATATAACGGAGGCATGCTGACACTTAGATATTCTGGTGGAAGACACAATCTGGTGAGGCTTATGGAATTTTTCAAGGAGCACGACATATCATTTGGCAGGGTAGTCACGGAGCTCCCAACACTCAATGATGTGTTCCTGGAGATCACAGGCAAGGAACTTAGAGACTGATCTGAATGTAAGCTGGATTATGGATTTGTTGAAGAAACAAATATTTGTATATTTCAGATGAACCGGGATTAAAAGGAGAGAAATATGTTTATACGGGATTTCCTATATACGATAAAGATATTGATGCGTGCCAAGGTGTCTATTTTCTGGACACTGGTATTTCCTATACTGCTTGCCACTTTCATGTACATGGCATTTGGCAACATATATGAACAGGATGAGATGTTCAGGAATATCAAGGTGGCCGTGGTCACTGAAGATGAATCGATAAATGGACTTAACTATATGCTGGATGCGCTGTCGGATGGCGATGATGCCCTTCTGTCGGTTACGAGAATGAGCGAAAGCGATGCGGAGATGGCACTGGCTGATGAAGAGGTCGAGGGCATCATATATACAGATTATGTGAGACTTACAGTTGCAGAGAGCTCTGTCAATGCGAGCATACTTGAGACAGTGCTTTCTGAGTACAAGCAGTACGAGCATGCACTTAAGGATATATATAAGGAGGGCACCGAACCTAAGGGGGGGATGGCTTCTGATGGCATTGGACTCCAACAGTATATGTCTGGGACTTCCGGCGTGGATGATATGTCGGACCTTGTGGAAAAACTCTCAGAACAGAGATCATATTATACAGAGAAGGCCAGCACTGAGGGCAGCCAGAATGTGTATAACAATTATTTCTATGCCATATTTGCCATGAGCTGTCTGTTTGCATCACTTTCATCTATAGAGATGATGAGCAATCTTCAGGCAAATGTGAGCGCTACGGGAAAGAGAAAAAATGTGTCCCCACAGAGAAAAATGACATTTGTTTTGGCAGAATTTGCTGCGCTGCTGCTTATACATTTTGTGGTCGAGGTCATAAGCTTTATATACATGTCCTGCATAGGAGTGGATTTTGGCGATAGAGTATGGGAGATTCTGCTTACTCTGTTTGTGGGCTGCTTTATCGGTCTGGCGATTGGAGTCATAGTTGGGGCTATATCAAAGCTTGCTGAGGGAACCAAGATAGGTATTGTGATCGGAATATCCATGGTGATGTCCATCCTTTCTGATCTGTGTATAAACGGGATAAAGTATGAGATACAGCAGCACGTGCCGATTATAAATAAACTCAATCCCGCGGCTCTGATATCGGATTCATTCTATGCGCTGAATGTTTACAGTGACCACCAGGTTTTCACTGAGAATATCGTCATAATGACTATTGAGGCTGTGGTGCTCATAGCAGTTGGGATTCTCATGGTAAGGAGGAACAGATATGCAAGTGTTTAAATCTTTTTTCAAGGTTTTGAGAAAATATGTTGGGCAGATGATCATGTATGTGGGAATCCTGTGTGGAGTCATGATTGTGTTCATCAATGTGGGAAACACAGATCCACAGAACTATTATAAGGATAAAACGATCAAATATGCGGTGAGCGATGAGGATGGCAGTGAGATGAGCAGAAAATTGATAGCTTACCTGAGTGATACGCAGCAGCTTGTAGATGGCGTTGATATGGACGAACGAGGTATTCAGGATGCTCTCTACAACAGGGCGGTGGAGTGTGTGATCAGGATACCAGATGGCTTTGGCGATGCATGGGCAAATGATACTGCGGATGGTCTGCTTGAGATAACGATTATCCCCGGAAGTCAGGCGTCCATGCTGTTTGAGACAAGGCTTGACAGCTACATGAATATGGTGTCTCTGTACAAGAGGGCCGGAGATGATGTGAACGATGCCGATAAGAGAGCGAGGATGGCACTTGAGCAGAAGGCTGAAGTCGATATGGCTGAAGGAAAGACCTCAGGACATTCCATGTTATATAATTTTTACAACTATCTGGGGTGGGTCATGATCTGCGTTATGATAATTGGGGTAGCGCCTGTTTTGCAGGTATATAACAGGAAAAAGCTTAGAGCGAGAATAGAGTGCTCATCATACAAATTTTTCAGGCTGAACAGGGAACTTGTCCTGGGGATGATGTTTACTGGATGCGTATTGTCTGTAGTATTTATAGTACTTTCCAGAATGCTTATAAAATATGATATAGTCTCAGCAAGGGGCGGAATGTTCATACTCAATATGCTGGTGTATGCCTGTGTAGCACTCTCGCTGGCATTTCTGGTTAGCAAGCTTACCCAGAGTGAACAGATTCTTTCCATGTGTGCAAATGTCATATCACTTGGAATGGCATTCCTCTGCGGGATATTTGTGCCGAGAGAGTTCTTAAGTGACACAGTGATGGCGATAGCACATTTCCTCCCGGCATACTGGTACGCAAATGCAACGGATGCCATCGACAATTTCACATCTGGCAGTTCGGTGGCAGGAATATTTGTGAGCATGGGAGTTCAGGTGCTCTTTGCCGTTCTGTTCATACTTGTTGGAGTGATCGTTGACAGGTACAAGACCGCCGGCAGGGCTATGGCTTAAAAAATACACTGGAAGTTATGAGGCATGGTCTGTTATAATGTTCTTTGGAGGGAGTATAGGAGGAACGAGAAAGTGCTTAAAAAGAAAGTGCTGAAACAGAACAACTTACTCAGACTGCAGAAGAGACTTGCAGTGGTTATGCTGGCCCTTACACTTGGACTCGGTACAGGGTGCGGCAAAACAGATGACGGAGCGGACGGTGCTGCGTCGTCAGAAGCAGAGACTTTGGCGGATGGTCAGACAAACGATCAGACAGATGCCGGAGCATCAGAAGGAGATGGACAGGAGTCAAAAAAAGCTACGGAAGACAAGGATGAGCCTTATGTAGAGGGAACATACTCAAGTGATTCGTATGACGTGGCGGAGTTTGCGGCAGAGACTCGTAAGAAGACCGACGAAGAGGGTAATCGCGGTGTGTATTACGAGATATTTGTCAGATCATTTGCCGATTCAGACGGCGATGGTATAGGCGATCTGAATGGCATCACGGAGAAACTTGACTATCTGAAGGAGCTCGGGATCGACGGGATATGGCTCATGCCGATCACTGCATCCGATACTTATCACGGGTATTCGGTGACGGATTACATGACGGTGAATCCCGATTACGGAACAGAGGATGATCTTAAAAGATTGCTTGACGAAGCACACAGCAGAGACATGAAAGTCATCATGGATCTGGTCATCAATCACACTAGTATCAATCATCCGTGGTTTCAGGCGGCAAAGTCCGATGAGAACAGCGAGTACAGAGATTATTACAGGTGGGTGTACAAGACCGACAAGAAAGACTGCAATCATCTTCTCGACAAATCAAGCTGGGGAGATATGGTGTGGCACCAGGAAGGTGACTTCTATTATTATGGTGTGTTCGGCGCGGATATGCCGGATCTGAACTATAACAATCCGGATGTTAGACAGGCTGCGAAGGATGCCGCCGGTCATTTTCTGGAGCTTGGCCTTGATGGCTTCCGTATGGACGCCGCAGTTCATATCTATGGGGCGCATGAGTTCAAGCAGCAGGAAGATTCTGAAGCGGCAAACATCACCTGGTGGAACGAATTTGCCGGTTACTGCGAGAGCATAAATCCTGATGTATACCTGGTGGGTGAGGTATGGCAGGATGACAAGGTGCTGGAAAATTATGTCCAGCCATTTGACACGAAGTTTGATTTTGCAATTCAGCAGAAGATACTGAACTGCGTACAGAAAGGCATGGCGGTGCCAGGCTTTGGTGATTCTCTTTCCATGGCGATAGAGAATATACAGAATAAATATGACGGCGTGGATGCCAACTATCTGAATGGAATATTTGGAGCAAATCACGATCAGGACAGGATAGCATCGTCAGTGAACAGCCTTGATAAGGCGAGACAGATAGCGGCGGTATATATGACACTTCCAGGCAATCCATATATATATTATGGCGAGGAGCTTGGAATGTACGGCAGTAAGCCGGATGAGATGATAAGGACGCCTTTCCTGTGGGGAGGTGACAGTACATACAACACGTCATGGGAAAAGGACAATCAGAATGCAGAGACAAAGGGACTTGACCAGCAGATGGAAGATCCGGATTCAATGTATTCATATTACAAGACACTGATAGCGCTTAGAAAAGACAATCCAGCCCTTATGAAAGGAAACTATAGAGCGGCAGCGCTCACAAGTGACAGTGTGATAGCGTACTTCCGTGAGGCGGATGGACAGAAACTGCTAGTGGTGCACAACTTTGCAGAGGGCGATCAGACGGTATCACTTGCTGAGTGCGGAGACATAACAGTTACAAATGTACTTTATTCAAGTTCTGGTGAGACAGGTGTGTCAGACCTCAGTTCAGTGAAACTTGCTGGAAATGAGAGCGTGGTGCTGGAGCTTGGTGAGTAAATAAAAAATCCCAATTTAAAGGAGGCTATCCATGAAGAAAATACTAATAACGGGTGGTACAGTATTTGTAAGCCGGTATGAGGCGCAGTATTTTGTGGACAAAGGCTATGAGGTGTATGTGGTCAACAGAAATTCAAGACCGCAGGTTCCAGGTGCGAAGCTTATAGAAGCGGACAGGCATGACCTGGGAGACAAACTCAAAGACATCTATTTTGATGTTGTGGCGGACATAACCGCATATAATGCGGAAGATATCACAGACTTATGTGACAGCCTTGGTTCATTTGGTCAGTATATCATGATCAGCTCAAGTGCAGTGTATCCAGAGTATGGAGATCAGCCATTCCGTGAAGATTCAGAACGGGCACTCAACAGATACTGGGGGTCATATGGTACGGATAAGATTGCTGCGGAGGATGCATTACTTGACAGAGTGAGTGATGCTTACATACTCAGACCACCATATATTTATGGACCTATGAACAATGTATACAGGGAGGCTTTTGTATTTGACTGCGCCAGGGCGGACAGACCATTTTATCTGCCCGGAGATGGTGGAATGAAGCTGCAGTTCTTCCATGTGAAGGATCTCTGTATCCTGATGGAGAGAGTAATAGAGGAAAAGCCGGAGACTCATATCATGAATGTGGGAAATGTGGAGCAGGTCACTATAAAAGACTGGGTGACGATGTGTTACGCCTGCTTTGATAAGATCCCTGCGTTTGTAAATGTCAGTGAGGATATAGAACAGAGAAATTATTTCAGTTTTTATAACTATGAATATTATCTCGATGTGCAGCAGAACAAAATATACCCGGAGACAATATCATTGGAAGATGGATTGAAAGAATGCGCAGAGTGGTATGTGGAAAATGAATCAGAAGTTGGGAAAAAGTCATATATGGAATATATAGACTGTAATTTAAAATAATGTACGTTGGTGCAGCGATATTGTAAATGATATGTATTTAGGGAGATCTGGAGCTTCGGCTCCGGATCTTTTTTTATAGATATACATTCAAATATCGTCGAGATATACGATGTGTATAAATTCATTAAGAGTTGCCCGGTATTTAAAAGGGTATGTTGGGGATT